>JADGMW010000184.1_pt1 | contig 40464 bp, 40 predicted proteins | sample 8641801 | NCBI WGS metagenome assembly JADGMW01 (sample SAMN16272018, study PRJNA661076) | feces metagenome | isolation source: fecal sample from diarrhoea affected cattle A | host: Bos taurus | place: South Africa: Lokaleng Village, Mahikeng | collected 2019-09
AGCGGCGCATTGCGGTCCCAGGCATTGAGCTTGTCCTTGCCGAACCACTTGGCCTTCATCTTGTAGTAGCGGTGCGAGAGGCGCGGATAGGCCTCCTGCACGGCGGTCTGCAGCGCATCGACCACTTCGCGCTCGATGGAATTGGCCATGTGGCGGCTGTCGGCAATGTCCTCGTAACCGCGCCAGCGGTCGGAGATTTCCTTGTCCTTGGCCAAGACATTGGTGATGTGGGTAAAAAGCCGGCTATTGGCCTTCAGCACCTTGGCGAGGGCGTGATAGGCGCTCTCGCGCTTCTTTTCGTCCTTGTCGGAGAGCAGGTGCAGCGTCGCTTCAATGCTCAGCGTTTCGCCATCGACCTCGAACTCGAGGGAGGCGAGAGTCTCGTCATAGAGCCGGCTCCAGGCCGAGAACGAGGTGACCGACTTGTCCTGGAATAGCTCTTCGAGCTTGTCATCGAGCTGGTAGGGCTTTGCCTTGCGCAGTTCGGCAAACCAGACGCGATAACGCGCGAGCTCCGGATCGGCAGAAAGGGCGGCTTCGAGATCGGCATCATCGATGCGGTTGAGCTCGAGCGTATAAAAGAGGGTCTGGGTCGAGAGCGCCGTCAGCGCCTCATTGATGTCGCCCATGAATTTTGCGCGGTCCGGATCGGTGGTGTTCTGCGCATATTGCAGGAACGCGAACGACCCGATGCGGCCGCCCAGATCCTCGAGCTTTTCGCTGTCCTTGATCGACTGGACCAGCTTGCCGGCCTTGGTCAGCTCGACCAGCTTGCCCTTGTAGTCAGCCTCAAATTTGCTCGCGAGCGCCTTGGCTTCGGTCAGGGCCGTCTTGAATTCGGGGCTGTCCTTGCCGGGATAGAGATCGGAGAGATCCCACACTGGAAGGTTGCCGAACTCATTATGGCCCTTTTGCGTGGTGGCGCTCATCAAATTCTCCCGGAAAATCAATTGCGGCGGACCTTAGCGGCCAGAATTGGCGCTGTGAAGGCCTTGCCCTACCAGCCCATCACGCCAACGAGGCCATCCCAGATCAGCTTGAAGGCCAGAAGGAAGATCAGCCAATAGGCGATGGTGTAGAAGAGTTTGGCCGAGATGCGGCGCACCAGATAAATGCCGATAAAGACGCCCAGCATGCCCACCGGTGCCAAAGCCGCCGAGAGTGTCAGATTGCTGACATTGAGCTGGCCGAGGAAGAAATAGGGGATCAGCTTGGAGGTGTTGACCACGGCAAAGAACATGGCCGAGGTGCCGGCATAAATGGCCGGGCTCAGCCTCTGGGGTAGCACATAGATCTGGAACGGCGGGCCGCCCGTGTGCGAGATGAAGCTGGTAAAGCCTGCCGTGGCGCCCCAGAAACTCCCCCAGCCTTTCGATGGCGGCAGGCCTTCGAGTTTCTTGCGGATCGGGAAGACGGCGTCGATTACAAAGAGCAGGGTGACGACGCCCACCAGGAGCAGCACCATGGCGTCGCTGACAAAGGCCCAGAGGGCCCAGCCGATCAGCGTGCCAATGGCAGCTCCGGGCAGCATTAGCTTGAGGATCGAGCGATCGAACTCCTTGCGATACATCCAGACCGCCACCGCATCCATGCAGAGGAGCACCGGCAGCATCATGCCCGCCGCATCGCGCGCCGGCATGATGAGGGCGAGCATTGGCACGCCGACAACGCCCAGGCCGCCGAGCAGCCCAGCCTTGGACAGGCCGACAATCAGCACCGCGAGCACGGCAACCGTGACGAAAACAGGATCAAACATTTTGGAAAGCGAATCCGGGAGGCAGGTTTGGTCTATCTGCGCTCTTGTATGGATGTTTTGTCAACCGGAGGACACTTGTAGCCCCCCACCCTTGATCCCACCCCACAGGGAGGGAGACGATGGAGCCGAGGGTTTTATGACTTTTTGAGGGGTACTGTCTGAGACCTCGGCCATCCACCGGCGGGCTTCCCTCCCCTTGATGGGGAGGGAATGAGGGTGGGGTGGAGCCACAGGCGCGGAGTCCGGTTATATCGCGACTGGGTCTTGGTCCAAGCGCCCCGGCTCTGCTGAGAGATTACCCCCACCCTTGCTCCCTCCCCACAAGGGGGAGGGAGACGAAGGAGCCGACGGTTTCGTCGTTGATGTGCAAGGGGCACAAACAAAAATCCCCGCCGGAGCGGGGATTTTCAAACTCGGATGCGATCCGCTTACTCGTCGGCGTCGCTCTTGAGCGACTTGAGCTTGGAGAACACGGAGTCCGCGTCGAACTCTTCGTTGTTCGGCGCCGGGCGGTGATGGTGCTCGCCGCCTTCGTCGTCAAAGCTGAGGTCGTGGCTGGTGCGGGCTGCGGCCCGGGCCAGCGCTTCCTCGGCGGTGAGGAGCGTCGTGCCTTCGGCCACATCGGTCTGCTGCACGGCCGCATCCTTGGACGCGCGCTTGACCTCGAGGTCGAGCTCGATCTGGCTGCACAGGCCCAGGGTGACCGGGTCCATGGCGGTCAGATTGGCCGCGTTCCAGTGGTTGTTGTCGCGCACCGAGTCGATGGTCGACTTGGTGGTGCCGACGAGGCGCATGATCTGCGCGTCCTTGAGCTCGGGATGATTGCGCACCAGCCATTTGATGGCATTGGGGCGCTCATTGCGGCGCGAGATCGGGGTGTAGCGCGGGCCTTTGCGCTTGACGGCGGCAACGCGAACCTTGGGATCGGAAAGCTTGAGACGGTAATTGGGATCCTTCTCGGCCTTCTCGATTTCCTCGCGCGACAGCTGACCGTTCTGCACGGGGTTGACGCCCATGATGCCGCTGGCGACATCACCATCGGCAATACCCTGGACTTCCAGCGGATGCAGTGTGCAGAAGGCGGCAATCTGTTCGAACGACAAGGCAGTGTTGTCCACGAGCCAGACGGCAGTCGCCTTGGGCATCAAAAGGGGCTGGGACATGTCAATTCTCTCCTGGTGGCGCGGCCGGTTTTCCACCGGGCCGCTCCGCCTCTTGGCCAAATGCTGAGGGGAAACTGTCCCTAATATAGAGTTTTGCGCTCAATCCTGCAACGCTTATCAACTCTGCCAAGGATTTATTAAGACAGATCCGCCGCACTCTCGCGTCCGTATGCGCTGAGCAGCACGAGCTTGCCGATATGGCCGCGCCCCTCCATCGCCGCATGGGCTTCAGCCGCGTTTTCGAGATCAAAAAGCCGGATGTCGGGCTTGCGCCAGCCGAGGGCGGCGAGGGCAGGAAGGAACGTCGCCACGCGCTCGGCGATGGCCCGCTTGGTAGCGCTGTCCTGTGGGCGCAGGGTCGATCCCGACAGCGTGATGCCCTTGGCCATTATCAGCCGCAAGGGCACTGCCGCGGTGCCGCCGTCGAGGGTCGAGATCTGAACGATGTGACCGTTGCGGGCCGAGGCCGCGACATTGACCCCCGCCATGTCCCCGCCGATGACGTCGACGACGCGGTCGACACCCTTGCCGTTAGTCAGTTCCTTGGCGCGGGCGGCGATGTCTTCGCTGCGATCAATGGTGGCGTGTGCGCCCATGGCCTTGGCGTAGGCGGCTTTTTCAGGGGTTGAGGTGACCCCGATGGCCCGTGCGCCCAAAAGCCCGGCGATTTGGATGGCCGCGCCGCCAATGCCGCCAGAGGCGCCGTGCACCAGCACGCTCATGCCGGCCTCAAGGCCTGCACGCATGACGAGGGTCTGGGTGACGGTGTACCAGGTCTCGGGCAGGGCGGCTGCCTCGGCAAAGCTCCAGCCCTGCGGCACGGGCAGCACCTGGCCGGCCGGCACGGCAACATATTCGGCATAGCCGCCGCCATTTGTCAGCGCCATGACCGCGTCGCCCACCTTGTGATTGCTGACATCGGCGCCTACCGCTGACACCGTTCCCGAGACTTCGAGCCCGGGAAGCGGCGATGCGCCCGGTGGGGGATCGTAATGGCCACGCCTTTGCGCCAGGTCGGGGCCATTGACCCCGGCTGCCGCCATGCGGATGAGGATGTCGCCGGACCCGATCGCGGGCAGGGGATGGCGGCTCGCGACCAATTGTTCTGGCCCACCGGGGGCGGTAATGGCGGTGGCCAGCATGTCGGCTGGCAGGAAATGTGATGGTGTCATGCCAGCATGTTTGCCCAAGCGCGCTTGCTCGGCAAGGCCGCTGCGCTAATCTATGACCAATGTCCAAAGGGAGAGTGTCATGATCGAGGAAGAGAACCGCAAGGCTCCGACAGCCCATGAGGTCGGCATGGCGCTCGATGCCCTGTCGGTGGGCGAACTCGAGCAGCGCATTACCCTGCTCGAAGGCGAGATTGTCCGGCTCAAGGCCGCCATCGATGCCCGCGGTCACACACGCAAGGCCGCCGAGGCTGCCTTCAAGTTCTGAGGCTTTCGCCGGCCTTCTTGCTACAGGTTAAGGTTAATCACTGGTTAAGATGGGGGCTGCCAGCGGAAGCGGCTAGGGTGCCCGCTGAGCCTGGGAAAGCCTGAAAATGAACTGGAACCTTTTTTCTGTCGTCGTCCTTTTTGTGGTGACTGGCCTTTGCGCCGTGCGGCGGGCGCTCAAGGCATCAGCGCGGGCTCCCGACCGGGAGCGCAGCCCTGTGGCATCCGCCCGAACGCCGGGCGAGCGCGCCTGGCGCGAGCAGCCAGTCCAGACATTTGTGTGGCAATTGCAGGCGGCCCGCTACAGAAAGCCGCCGTTTCGCCGCCCGTAGACCGTTTGGTCCGGGCGAATGATGGGAGAAAACGATGCGACAGATCGATAGCATTCTTGAAGGTGTGCGCCCGGCAGAGCTGGCGCATTTGCGCGCTTTGGCCGAAGGCCGTTTCGGTGGTGCAGCAGCCACCCAGCTGCGGTCCCTCGAAGAAAAGGGCTGGGTCGAGACCGTCGCCGGCACCTGCCTGATCACGTTGACCGGCCGGACGCTGCTCGACAGTTCATCGGGTGCTCAAGGCTGGTAAACAAAGCCTCGGTGGGCAGGGTTAAGAAAGTCTGTCCCATTAACATACAATTAAGAGTTTACGGGTAAGGTCTCATTATTCAGATTCTTCTGAATTCTTCAGAGCGGTTTCTCCCTCTGTTTGACGCCTCCCTGTTAACTTCGAGAGCCGTTTTTACGGCTCTTTCTTTTTGTTCACTTGGTCTGGCGGCTAACCACATCTTAGCCTAAGTACAATCGCAAGGGTGACGCTTGCCGGGATCGGGCCTATGGTTCGATCGTGACGGCGGGCAATCTCCGGCACCATGACTTAGGAAGCGGAATGGCGGAACAGGGCGACAGCACATCGGCAATAGCGATCGGACCGCGTATCGCGGCTTCCGGGGGCTTTACGGCGCTCTATCGCGAAGGCATGGGGCTGATCGAGGAAGTTGCCGTCTATCTCGACGAGGACGGGCGCGAAGACAGTCGCTTCCTGCCGCGCGAAGCTGCTTTTCTCTACGCCACCGAATCCATGCGCCTGACCACGCGCCTGATGCAGATCGCCTCCTGGCTTCTGCTGCAGCGCGCCGTCAACGAAGGCGAGATCAGCCGCGAGAACGCCCGCGCCGAAAAGGAAAAGGTCAAGTTTTCCGCCACGCCATCCGAGCGCGGTGGTCCGGGCTATGACCTCCTGCCGCAGATCCTGCGCGATTTCATCGACAAGGGCGATCGCCTGTTCGATCGCGTCATGCAGCTCGATCAGCTCGAACGTGGCGCCTTGCCCGATCAGCCGGCCGGCCAGACCAATGGCATTGCCGATCAGTTCTCCCGCCTGCACGCCGCCTTCCAGGCCAAGCGCTAACCTCTCTGTGCTTCAGCTGCGCGGGGCAAAGAAGATGACGGCCGCCCCGGCCAGCGTCAGCATGATGCCGGCCAGATCCCAGCGATCGGGCCGCACGCCCTCGACCCACACCATGAAGGCCACCGAGGCCAGCACATAGATGCCGCCATAGATGGCGAAGGTGCGCCCGGCGCTATCCATCCCGCTGAGGGCGAGGAGCCAGGCGAAGGCGCCCAGCGCGACAAGGGCAGGGGCCCAGAGCCACACCGGGCCCTGCCGCCACGCCTGCCAGACGAGAAAGCACCCGGCGATCTCCAGAATGGCGGCAGCAAAGAACAGCGTAAATCGCATGTGGAAAACCCTCCCGCGCGCCGTGGTTGCGAAGCTTTTGCTCCGCTGCGACATGGCCGTGAACAGCAAAAAGCCCGGCACAAGGCCGGGCTTTGAAACTTTTCGCCAGGGCGAGCCTTAGAGGCCGAGACCCTTGAAGCGCTCCTTGAAGCGCGACACGCGACCACCGCGGTCCATCAGCTGGCCCGTGCCGCCGGTCCAGGCGGGATGGGTCTTGGAGTCGATGTCGAGCTGCAGCGTATCGCCTTCCTTACCGTAGGTCGAACGGGTCTGGTAGGTGGTGCCGTCGGTCATGACCACGTTGATGGTGTGGTAGTCGGGATGGATATCGGACTTCATCGCATGCGCCTCAAATCAAACGGGCGCCGTGGCGCCCGGAGAGCTGGAAACTTGTGTTGGTCGGTCTATTACAGAACCAAGCCCGTTTAGGCAAGGGCGTGACAGCGGCAATTTTACCCGCAAGCTGCCTGTTGCCGCTCCCAGCCCCCGAGCCTATATCGAACGGACCGCCGCGCGGCGGCAAAAAACAACCGGAGCGGCGGACCAGCCTATGACAGATCAAGCCGTCCCGGCGGAAAACAAGCCCGAGCAGATCATCGAAACGCCCCGGCTTGAGCCGAAACGGCTGCAGCCCCTGCGCCGTCTCCTGCCGTTCATGCTGGCCTATCCGGTGCGCCTTGGCCTTACCATATTGTTTCTTCTGGTGTCGGCATCGGCCTCGCTAGCCATCCCCGCTTTTCTGGGCGGCGTGATCGACGAAGGCTTTATTGCACAGAACCTCGACAATGTCGGCCGCTATGGCTGGTGGATCATTGCCATCGCCTTCGTCATGGCCATTGCCAGCGGCGCGCGCTTCTATTTTATCTCCGTCATCGGCGAGCGCGTCGTTGCCGATCTGCGCCAGGCGGTGTTCTCGCATCTGCTCAAGCTCGATGCGCGCTATTTTGACACCAATCGCGTCGGTGAGCTCACCAGCCGCCTCAATGGTGACACCGCCATCATCCGGGGCGCAGTGGGCTCGAGCTTCTCGCTCGCCCTGCGCTCCATGGTCTCGATCATCGGCGCGCTGGCGATGATGATTCTCACCAGCCCGGTGCTGACCGTGGCTGTCGTCATTGCCGTGCCGGCGATCATCTTCCCGGTTATGCTCTATTCCCGCCGCCTGCGCGGCATGTCGCGCAACACCCAGGATGCCCTGGCCGATCTTTCGGCCATGGCCACCGAAATGCTCGGCGCCACCCGCACGGTAAAATCCTTCACCCAGGAAGAGGTGCAGGCGGACATCTACCAGACGCGCACCGAAGCCAGCTATGGCGCGGAAGTCCGTCGCCTCGGCGCGCGCTCCATTCTTGTGTCGCTGGTCATTTTCCTGGGCACTTGTGCCCTTGTGGGCCTCGTGTGGTGGGGTGCCCGTGCCGTGTTCGACGGCTCCGTCACTGCCGGCCAGCTGGCCCAGTTCATGGTCTATGCCCTGATGGCCTCGGGCGCTCTGACCAATCTCTCAGAAGTTTTGGGCACGCTGCAGTCGGTGGCAGGCTCAATGGAACGTCTCACCGAAATCCTCGATACCGACGCGGTGATCCGCGATCCGGAACACCCGATTGCCCTGCCAAAGCCATTGCTCGGCACTGTCGCCTTCGAGGCCGTCGATTTCGGCTATGACCCGGCCTCCGATGATCGGGTGCTGCGCGACCTCAGCTTCACCGTGGGCAAGGGCCAGACGGTGGCATTGGTTGGCCCCTCGGGATCGGGCAAGTCGACCACGCTTTCGCTGCTGCAGAGGCTCTATGACGTCACCAGCGGCCGTATTCTCGTCGATGGCGTCGATATCCGCGATACCAGCCTCTTCGAGCTGCGCCAGCGCTTCGCCTATGTCGAGCAGGAACCGACGATCTTCGCCGGCTCGATCGCCGACAATATCCGCTTCGGCAAGCCCGACGCCACGGAAGCCGAGATCGAGGCCGCTTCGCGCGCTGCCTTGGTCCATGACTTCGTGCTCGATCTGCCAAAGGGCTATGACACCATCGTCGGCGAACGCGGCGTCATGCTGTCGGGCGGCCAGAAACAGCGCCTCGCCATTGCCCGTGCCATCCTCAAGAACGCGCCCATCCTGCTGCTCGACGAGGCCACTAGCGCGCTCGACGCCCAGTCCGAGCGTCTCGTGCAGATGGCCCTCGAACACCTGATGCAGGGCCGCACCACGCTGGTCATTGCGCACCGCCTCGCCACCATCCGCGACGCCGACAATATCCTGGTTCTCGAAGCCGGTGAGGTCATCGACCAGGGCACCCACGACGAACTCGTCGCCAAGGGCGGCCGTTATGCCGAGCTGGCAAAACTGCAGTTCCGCGCCGAGTAGTTTGGATTTTTGAGGTGGGGCCGACTGAAGGCTCCTGCCGTGCACCACCTTCTCGGCTCTATCGCCCCCTCGCCCCTCAGGGGAGAGGGCGGGGTGAGGGGTGAAGGTTTTGGCGTCAATCGCACCCCCGCACCTAACCTCCCCCTGAAGAAGGGGGAGGGATCGGCCAGTGGATGTGCAGATATCGAGGGCCCCTATGGGCTCCTCCCCCTACCAGGGGGAGGTTGGGTGGGGGTATCCAGCTCGGTCGGCGTGCAGCCGTCGGGGGATTACCCTTCGGTGAGCTTGAACTCGATGCGCCGGTTGCGGCGGTAGGCTTCGTCGGTTTCGCCCGGATCAAGTGGCGCAAATTCGCCGAAGCCGGCGGCGACGAGCCGGGCGGGTGCAACGCCCTTCGAGACGAGATACTCCGCCACCGAAATGGCGCGGGCTGCCGACAGCTCCCAGTTGGACGGGAAGCGGGCATTGGAGATCGGCCGCTTGTCGGTGTGACCATCGATGCGCAGCACCCAGTTGATATCGGGTGGTATTTCCGCTTCGAGCTGCAAAATGGCATCGGCCAGCGCGTCGAGTTCGGGCAGGCCCTCGGTGGCGATCGTCGCCTGGCCCGCAGAAAACAGCACTTCGGACTGGAAGACGAAACGATCACCCACGACGCGCACATCGGCGCGACCTTCGAGGATCTGCCGCAAGCGCCCGAAGAAGTCGGAGCGATAGCGCGCCAAATCCTGAACGCGCTGGGCCAGCGCCACGTTGAGGCGGCGCCCGAGATCGGCGATCTGGGTGCGTGATTCGGTGTCGCGGGCCTCGGAGGCCTCGAGCGCGTTTTCCAGCGCCGCGATCTGCGTGCGCAGGGCCGCCAGCTGCTGGTTGAGCAGGGCAACTTGCGAATTGGCTTCGTCCGACAATTGCTCGGCCGCGAGCAACTCTTCCTGCAGCCCGGCAATGGTGGAATCCCGGTCGCCCAGCCCGGCGCCGATCCCGGCCAATTGCCCGGCCAGCGCGGCGTTCTCGGCTTCGGTGGAGGAAAGCGTCGCGGTCAGAGCGGCCAGCTGGTCGGCCAGATCATCGGAGCTGGCGCGCTCGAGCTGCAGCAGTTCCGTCAGCTCGGCGATCTGGCTGTTGAGCCGGGAGAGCGCGGTATCGCGCCCCTGGATTTCCTGGCCGAGGAAAAACTGCGTCAGCATGAACAGGCTGAGCATGAAGATGATGACCAGCAAAAGGCTGGACAGCGCATCGACGAACCCGGGCCAGTAATTGGCCTCCTGCCGCCTGCGGGAGCGGGTCGAGCCTGCCATGGCCTAGTCCCGGCGCTCGGTCTGGTCGGCCTCGTTGAGCATGGCCTTGATCAGGTCGCGCAGCTTCTTGTTGGTTTCGCCCTGCTCGTTGATATAGCGCCGGAGATCGTCCTGCTCGGTGCGGATATGCTTGACCAGCCCGTCGATGCCGCGGGCCAGCTCGGCCATGGCACGGATCGCGTTCTGGGAGGAATTCTGGCTCTGCATGGTGGCGCCGATGCTGTCGATCATCGCCTGCATGTCCGGGCCGCCGGCATTGGCCTGCATGGCACTGACAGGATGGTCGAGCTCGGTCATGGAGGTCATCCAGTCTTCGAGATCGGTGTAGAAAGCGTTCTGCGCCTGGCTTGTCTGGAGGTCGAGAAAGCCCAGAACCAGCGAGCCGGCAAGGCCGAACAGCGAGGAGGAGAACGCGGTGCCCATGCCGCCCAGCGGGGCCGCAAGGCCTTCCTTGAGATTAGCAAACAGCGCGCCGCTGTCGCTCGAGGTCACGTCCAGCGCATTAATGACGCCAGCCACCGAGGTCACGGTTTCAAGCAGACCGTAAAACGTGCCCATGAGGCCGAGGAAGACCAGAAGGCCGGTGAGATAGCGCGACGTGTCCTTGGCCTCGTCGAGGCGATTGCCCACTGAGTCGAGGATGGAACGCATGGAGGAGGGCGTAATGATCGCCTCACCGATGCGCTCGCGCAAAAGGCCGGCAACCGGCGCCAGCAGAATCGGCGGGCGCACATTGGTGGTGGTGCCGTCCTGGAGGGAATTGACCCATTTCACTTCCGGGAACAGCCGGAAAATCTGGCGGAAACTGAGGAAGATGCCCACGAACAGGGCAAAGAAGATCATCGAGTTGATGAACGGGTTGGCCCAGAAAAAGCTCGTGATCTGGGTGAACAGGATCGCCCCCACCAGCGCCACCAGCACCAGAAAGATCACGATCTTGACGAGATAAACCGTCGGACTGGCCAGATGATAGGGATCGTAACCTTGCGACATCGTGCCTTTGCCCTGTCCCGCCTAACGCAAATCAACCGCCCCGGACTCTAGAGGCGGCTGATAGAGGTGACAATGGAAAAGCTTAACGCCTGTCGGGGCGTCAGTATGGCAGCCGGAGAGATTTGCGCCCCGACCGGTGCCCGGCCTTACTGGATGGCCTTGAGTTCTTTCATCATGGCGCCATGCAGGATTTCATTGCCAGCGACGATCTGGCCGTTCCAGACCGAACCGGGCTGGCCGGCGTAGTCGGTGACGAGGCCACCGGCCTCCTTGACCATGAGCAGGCCCGGCGCCACGTCCCAGGGCTTGAGACCGGCTTCCCAAAGCGCGTCAAAGCGGCCGGAGGCGAGCCAGGCCATGTCGACCGCGATCGAGCCGGAGCGGCGGATGCCGGCGACGGCCGGGTTGATATGGGCCAGCTGGCGCAACTGCAGGCCGTCATTGGACGTGCCCTGGGTCTTGATGCCTGTGGAGATCACCGCATCGGACAGGTGGCGGCGGGCCGCAACGCGCAGGCGCTTGCGGTCGGCGAGCCAGGCCCCACCGCCCTTTTCGGCGGTATAGAGCTCATCCATGATTGGGTTGTAGATCACCGAGGCGACAATATCGTCGCCGCGCTGCAGTGCGATGGCGACCGCAAACAGCGGAATGCCATGCAGGAAATTGGTGGTGCCATCGAGCGGATCGATGATCCAGGTATGCTGGCCGTCGGTGCCCTTCACCTCGCCGCCTTCTTCCATCAGGAAGGAATAGGTCGGGCGCGCCTTGCGCAGTTCGTCAAAGACGATCTGCTCGGCCTTGATGTCGGCCTTGGAGACGAAATCGGCCGGACCTTTTCGCGACACCTGCAGGTTCTCGACCTCGTTGAAGTCGCGAGACAGCGATTTGCCGGCCTTGAAGGCTGCGTTGACCATGACGGTGAGAAGGGCGGAACGCGCCATTATATTGTGCTCGCTTGGCTCATGCGGCCGGTGATGCGCCGCCGGGACCAAAGCCCGCCGCAGCGCCGGATGGACCACAAGGTCCTGCCGCTGATTGAAAGTGTGGCGGGCTTATTGCCCCAGAACGCGCGCTCGTTCAAGGGTCTTGGGCCTCTGCTTCGTCCTCGGCCGGTGTGGTTTCGGCTTCGGGCGCTTCGTCTGCCGGGTCCTCGGCGCTGCTCTCGGGCGTCTCATCGGCCGCCGGGGCGGCTTCCTCGGGCGCAGGGTTGACCACCTGGCTCGGCGCGTTTTCGGGATCGGTCGGCGCCGGCAACAGCGGGCCGATGATCTCGGCTGGCGGCGGGCTGGCGCTTTCCGTCTGGGCGCGCGGCGGGTTTTCTGGCCAGAAGCGGGCGCGCTCCTCGGCCCGGGCCAGCGCCTCGGGGGGGATGGAGACCAGCAGGCGGTCGAGCGAAGGATCGGTCAGACCCTGCCGACGCGCCAGTGCGCGCCACATGGCCGCAGTCTCCAGATCGAGTGTCGTGCCTTCGCCCACGGCCATCAGCTTGGACAGGCGGTTTTGCGCCACGGGATTGCCCGCTTCTGCAGCGCGCAGATACCAGGACGCCGCCGCTTCAATATCGCGTTCGATGCCCTGGCCGAGATAGAGCAGGGTGGCATAGTCGACCTGCGCATCGGCGAGGCCTTCTTCGGCGGCAAGCCCGATATAGCGCGCGCCCTCTTCGGCATTTGGCGCGACGCCCGCGCCCTCGATCAGCATCGAGCCGTAATCATAGAGCGCTTCGGGCAGCTCGGCCTCGGCCGCCTCGCGCATCAGCCGCGCCGCGGTAGTGAGGCTCGGCTCGGCATAAATGCCCTCCACATGAAGGAGGGCCATATTGTATTTTGCCGGCGCATAACCGGCTTCAGCCGCCTTGGCGAACAGCTCGGCAGCGCGCTTGCGATCTTTTTCGACGCCCACACCATCCTGGTAGAGAATGCCGAGCTCGAAAGTCGCCAGCGTGTCGCCATTGCCCGCGGCCAGCTTGTACCAGCCGGCAGCACGCTCGTGGTTCTGCGCGACGCCAAGGCCCTTGGCATAAAGCTCGGCGATCAGCGTCTGCGCGGCCGCGTCGCCCTGTTCGGCGCGTGGCAGCGCCAGCTCGAGGGCGGAGAGGAAATAGCCCCGCTGGAAAGCCCCAAAGGCGTAATCGACATTTTCGGGCGTGCCGAACACGGCATTGCTGATCGCCTCGGCATCACTCGACTGCGCCACGGCCGGCTGCACGAGGCAGAGGCAGGCGATGGCCAGGAAGCGGGCGCGCCGCGTCATGCGTTTTCCTGTGTTGCATCGGCGAGGGCCGCGAGGGCCTTAGCCGGATCGGCAGCAGACCACACGCTGTCCGAGAGCGCGACGAATTCTGCCCCGGTGGCCGTGATCGCACCCGGTTGTGCCGCGGGATCGGAATGGACTGCCGGAATTTCAAACGTCTCGGCCCACCACTGGGCAAATTCGGCGGCGTCCTTGTCCGGCGCGCCTCCGACGGGCCCGAAAAACACGTAATCGACGTCGAGTTCGCCGAAGCTCATCGCGTCATGGCGCGAGCTCACGGCGCCTGCGCCGACAATGCCATTGGGCTTGAGGCCATCGACGGCGGCGCGGATTGCCTTGGTGCCACCCTCGCTGACGTGAACGCCATCGGCGCCGAGGCGGCGCGCGAGTTCGACGTCATTTTCGAGGAGCACGGCGGCGCCGGCGGCCTGGCCGATCTGCACCACGCGCTCGGAGAGACGGGAATAGTCCTCGTCGCCCATCGTGCCGCGCTGCACCAGAATGGCCGCGACTTCAGGGCCCGCCAGCACGGCCATCAAACGGCGCGGAAACTCGACAAGGTCCGGATCGGCAGGGGTAATGAGATAGATTTGGGGAGCCATGAAAAACCCGACTTGCGACGCTGCAATTCCCTAGTCTGTCATTGGGGCAGAAAGGGGACCCTTTCTCCAATAGGGCAAGGGCAGGGTGCTGGCAATGGAAGCCCGCCGACGCATGGCCGGGGAGCCCGCGCAATAAAAAACGCGCTCCCGGGGGAGCGCGTAAAGTGGGTCAGAAGGTTGACGGTAAAACTCAGGCAGCGCGATCGATGGCGTTGCTCCACTGGCCCAGCGCAGCCAGCGAGTTCATCTTGGCGCGATGGGTAAAGGCGGCCTGTGCAGCCGGGAAGTTCTCGCGGCGGCCGGCCCAGGTGCGCAGCGCCACGTTCTGCAGGGCGCGGCCATAGGAGAAGGTCAGCGGCCAGGGCTTGTTGCCGATCTGGTTCATTGCCGACAGATGGGCCGTTGCTTCTTCGTCGGTCTGGCCGCCGGAGAGGAAGGCAATGCCCGGAACGGCGGCCGGCACATGCTCCTTGAGCACTTCGACGGTACGGCGCGCCACTTCCTCAACGCTCGGACGGTCGCGCGAGTTGATGCCCGGCAGCACCATGTTGGGCTTGAGCAGCATGCCGGCGAGGTCAACGCCAGCCAGGCGCAGTTCCTTGAACACGTTCTCGAGCACGTCGCCGGTCACCTGGGCGCAACGCTCCAGCGAATGATTGCCCGGCTCGCCGTCGCCAACCACTTCCGGCTCGACGATCGGCACGATGCCGGCTTCCTGGCAGAGCATGGCGTAGCGGGCCAGCGAGTGGGCATTGGCGCGGATATTGTTGCGGGTCGGGGCGATGTCATTGATGGTGATGACGGCGCGCCACTTGGCAAAGCCGGCACCCAGATGGGCATACTGCTCGAGGCGCTGGCGCAGGCCATCAAGACCTTCGGTGATCTTTTCGCCGGTATCGCCCGGCATGGGGAACGCGCCGCGATCGACCTTGATGCCGGGAATGCAATCGGCATCAGCGAGAATGGCGCGGAACGGCGTGCCGTCGGCAGCTTCCTGCTTGAGGGTTTCTTCGGTGAGAATCACGCCCGAAACATAGTCGCGCATCGCCTCGGTGGAGCGGAACAGCATCTCGCGATAGTCGCGGCGCAGATCGAGCGAATTGGGCAGGTTGATCTTGGCAAAACGCTTGGCGATCGTGCCTTCGGACTCGTCGGCGGCCAGGATGCCCTTGCCAGTTTCCATCAACTTCTGGGCGATGGAGTTAAGCGACTTTGTCATGGTGACCCTCATTGGAAGCGGTCCGGTCACATTAGACTTTGGTTTTTGCGCTTTCGATTAGACCTGCGGATATAAGACGAAAGGCTAGCGCGGAAGACGCAACTATCGGGGGAACTTTCCGCGCAACTGTGACGTCGCGCGCATGCGCAACTCCGCCGCGTGCACAGTGCATGTCTGCGTCGCGCCGAAAGCGCAGCTTTGCGAAAAGAAAAAAGGCCAGCGCCATTGGGGCGCCGGCCGAAGCGACATCAGTCCAGCGCGTGTGCCGGTTTGGCGGCGGCAGCCCAGACGGCCCCGAGATCGCCCAGCCGTGCTTCAAGGCATTCGACCTGAAGGCGCACCGTGCCGCCCCCCGCAAAGGTTAGTTCCACTACGCCCGAAACGCCATCGGCGCCGGGGGCGAAAGTGATGGCCAGCAACTCCAGCACGCCTTCGGGCGCATTGGGATCAAAGCCGGCAAAGGCGACATGTTCGACCCGGTCGAAATGCAGGCCTGCCCGTTTGCGCAGACCCTTGCTGCGCGGCGCTGTGCTGGTCCAGTCGTAGCGGTTCATCAGCAGGGCGAAGCGCCGGTCGCGACGCGCATAGCCCATGTCGACAACCCTCACCACGGCATCCTGCACATGGGCAGAAATGACGGCGAGATCTTCGTCATCGAGGGCAAGGAGCTTGAGATCGGTCATGAATAGGCCCTGGAAATTGTTCTGACCTTTATCTGGTCACGCCGGGATAAAACTACAAGTTCAGGGAAGTCCGGGCAATGGCGGGGGCGTTTGCGCCCCGGCCGGATTTTTGATTCGGGCTTCGCCCTTTGGACGGCGGCCCGCCCTTCGAGCACAGCTCTTCGGGCCTAGTGCGCTAAAATCGCTCCACCGGAGCGATTTTGTCAAAGGCCGCGCACTAGCCAGCGAGGCGCTCGATTTCGGCGCCGCAATTGGAGAGCTTTTCTTCCAGCCGCTCGAAACCGCGATCGAGGTGATAGATGCGGTTGACGATCGTCTCGCCCTTGGCGGCAAGGCCGGCGATGACCAGGGACACCGAAGCACGCAGATCGGTTGCCATCACCTGGGCGCCCTTGAGCTGCGGCTTGCCGGTGATGGTGGCGAGCTGGCCATCCACCGAAATATCGGCGCCGAAGCGAACGAGCTCTGCCACATGCATGTAGCGGTTCTCGAAAATCGTCTCGCGGATGTGGCTCGTGCCCGAGCTCATCGTCATCAGCGCCATGAACTGGGCCTGAAGATCGGTGGGGAAGCCCGGAAACGGATCGGTTTCCACATCCACCGGCAGGATGCCATTGCCATTGCGCCGGACGCGCAGGCCATCGGCCTCGGTCGTCAGCTCAACGCCGGTCTGCGCCAGGATATCCAGTGCGGACTGCAGATGCTCGGGACGTGCGCCGCGCAGCAGCACATCGCCACCGGTCATGGCCGCAGCCATGGCAAAAGTGCCGGTTTCGATGCGGTCGGGAATCACTTCCACAGTCGCGCCATGGAGTTTTTCCACGCCTTCGACGATCAGCGTGCGCGTGCCGATGCCCGAAATCTTGGCGCCCATGGCCACGAGGCATTCGGCGACATTGGTGATTTCCGGCTCCTGCGCCGCATTCTCGATTGTCGTCGTGCCCTTGGCGAGAACCGCTGCCATGAGGATGGTGTGGGTCGCGCCGACCGACACTTTGGGGAAGACGATATGGGCGCCAACCAGCCCACCCTTGGGGGCGCGGGCGACGACATAGCCTTCGTCGATATCGATCTCGGCGCCCAGCGCCTTCAAGCCAAACAGGAAGAGATCAACCGGGCGCGTGCCGATGGCGCAGCCGCCCGGCAGGGAAACGCGGGCTTCGTGGCAGCGGGCGAGCAGCGGCCCGATGACCCAGAAGCTGGCGCGCATCTTGGAGACCAGCTCATAGGGCGCGGTGGTGTCGACGATATCGGCGGCGTGGAAGGTCATGCGCTGTCCGCCACCTTCCTGTTCGCCGCGGCGGCGACCATGCACGGCGATATCGACGCCGTGATTTTCGAGAATGCGTTCCAGCTGCTTGACGTCGGCAAGGCGTGGCACATTGGTGAGCACGAGAGGCTCATCTGTCAGCAGTGAAGCGATCATCAGTGGCAGCGCGGCGTTTTTGGCGCCTGAAATGATAATGTCGCCGTTAAGCGCATTGCCGCCGACCAAACGTATACGATCCATTAAATGGTTCCTCTGAACCGGCCCCTGTGGAGCCTTCTACCTGTAGGGAGGTAGGCGAGGTCTTCTGTGCCACGTAAGCCAGACCAGCCGCGCTCATGCGAATATGTGACGTCTCAGTTCGCCTGAAAATGGTTTACGGTTTCTTGACCGTGTCCGATTCAGGAGCCGGTGCATCATCCCGGGCAGCGCGCGCCCGAGCCTGATCCTTGCGGCGCTTGAGGTTCTCGCGAAGCTTTGCGGCCAATCTTTGCTCACGCAACAGGGCTTCGTTTGACTTGCTCATTGCCTTCCTGGCTACCGGTGATTCACAGGCGCTGTTGATAGGCGTTTTTTATGCTTGCGTCGAGATAAACCCTATGGCACTAGGCTGCCTGTCGCCGAGAGGAACCTTCCCCGGCGCCAAATCAGATGCTGCCGTAGCTCAGTGGTAGAGCACTCCCTTGGTAAGGGAGAGGCCGACAGTTCAATCCTGTCCGGCAGCACCAGTTTCCTCAAATATTTCAGTTGGTTAGTCCATCGGTTGCAATTGCTCGCCATCGGCTTTACCGCTAGCACGCGGGTAACACGTCAGTTCCTGCTTCATAATTTCCAAGGACTTAGCGGTTATATTATGCCCGTGTTAGCACGGCCCTAGCACATCGACACACCGCATAAAGTCGAAGGGTGCCAGCATGAATGCCATCGACAAACGCCCCTATGAGCTGTTCCAGCGACCGGACAGCCCAAATTGGTGGATGCGGTTTTCCATCAAGGGACACGGCCAAAAGCGGATCGGCCTAAAGACACCGAATGGCGAGTTAGCCCGCGTGCTAGCAGAAAAGGAATATCAGAAGGCCGTGTGGTCGGCAGAGGCCGGGGTGTTGCAAGGGAAGAGCTCGTTCAGCAAATTGGCCGAACAATACCTAGATAGGCTGGACAAGCTCAGCCAAACAGACCCGAAACGCCGTACCAAATATCGCCACGACAAGGGAATTATCGACCGCTATCTGGTGCCCTATTTCGGCAAGAAGACCGTGACCTCGATCACCCATGCGCGAGTGCAGGATTATCTAGAATGGCGTCGGCAATATTGGACCACAGGGCCAGGCAAGAACGAATACGCCATCAAGTATGAGCTTGATGGTAAGCAGTTTTCCCGACCAGTCCAGCATATCGAACCGGCTCAATCGACGTTGCGCCGTGAGGCAGTCACCTTGCGCAATGTGTTCAAGCTGGCCGTGACGCTCGGCTATATGAAAGCCGCCGATATTCCTGCCCCTGAACTGGCCACCGCGCCCAAGAACAAGCGCCCGTCATTCACGGTTGAGGAGACGGAAACGCTTCTGAAGCATGCGATGAACCGCATCGCCTTTGTCGGGAAACCCGACGAACCGCAACGTATGATCGACGCCAAGACCCGGTTCGAGCGCATGATGCTATGGGGTTTCATTCAGGTTGCTTTTCACACTGGCATGCGCCCCACCGAACTGCACAACCTCACTTGGTCTAACATTGAGGGATTGGAAACAGCCCGCAACACCGCCATCAAGGACGCTCGCATTCGCATCGTGGCCTATGGCAAAGGCAAATCCCCGCAACGCCTTGTTCCGAACGTCGAAGCGCTCGGTGCATTCGTGGCACTATGGGATGCTTTCAAGACCCGGTTTCGCCGTGCGCCTGAGCCGAGTGACGCTGTGTTCGCCAACATCGACGGCCGACGTGCCCAGAACTACAAGAAGAGCCTGAACAGCCTGTTGGAAGCCACGGGGCTGAAGAAGGACGCGTTTGGTCGTGCCCGCACCGCATATAGCTTCCGACACACCTATGCGACGAACCAACTTCGCAAGGGCACGGACATCTACACGCTTGCCATCAATATGCGCACCTCGGTTCGCATGATCGAGATGTACTATTCGGATGTGGTGCCCGACGATATGGCGAAACGGCTGGAGGGCAGTTTTTAAACACATCTCGGTTTGTGTGCACGCCTACGCTCCGTCATAGCTGCGATCCATCAATGGCTTGGCTTTGTCCAGCGTTGCGAGATCAGTGATGATGACTTCAAGGTCTCCAGTGCCGAAATGGCCGATGTTGCGTACGTCGCGGGTAAAACCGGGCTCAAGTTCGATGGTGTCTGGATCGACCTTCAAGAAAACCTTGAGGTGCCTGATCTGCGGTTTGACCTCGACGCATGCGAAGTTCTTTAGGCGGCGGAAGGCGATGTAGTTATCCAGGGTCTTCAACTCGACATCATCGCCCAACGCCAGCAGGTACGCCTTTGTCGCCTCGTAGAGGTCGACAAGGTTTTGGTCGGCATCCGCGAGATACTGCGTAACCGTTTTCTGGCGAGACCGTGGTCGTGCTGCCACGGGCTGACCTTGCGTGTCGATGTTGACAGGGAATTGCCGAACAGGCCGCTCCGATGCCGAGGTCAGCAGCTCGAACAGCAATAATTCTTCGCCAAACCGGCGGTAGCGAACCAGCGCGATGTTACGGTTCATCTGGTTTACTGCGTGAGCATCGTACTTGGTGAAGTCGCCGGCTATGCAGACCAGCCGAGGGGTTCCCCAATCAACGGCCTTTGCCTGTTCAGCGCCGAACCGTTCCAACACAAGCCATTCGAAATCGCGGCGGTGGTCCATGAGCCAGTCGAGATAGAACAAGCCTTGATTGATGACGTTCTCGTTGCTGGCCCTCTTGTATTCGACGATGACCGGAGAACCGTTTTCGTCGATGCCGAGCGAGTCCATGCGCCCGCCGTTCGTCGTCGGAAACTCGGAGGCGAGAAACCGCACGCCAAGGAATGCTTCCATGTTGCGTTCGATCAGGGTCTGCAGTGACCTTTCCAGCGCAACCGCGCTGCCGCGAAGCTCTGTGACGGACGTGCTGTCGGTGCGGAAAAGTTTGATGTCGCTCATAGCGCGCCCTCGGCTGATTCAGTTTCCTGCAGCAAAGCTCCCGTCATTCTGCCCCTTTACCTTCCCTAACACGCCGGAAGATTTCGACCGCAAGATGCTCGTGCGCAGCCGTACGAAATTCCTTGTCGGTCATCACGCGCGAGAAGATTTCTTCGTTGTCTTCCATGCGGTCGATGAACAATTCGTCCAGCATCCGTTCTAGGTAGGAAGAGAAGTTGGCGAGGTTGTTCGCCTTAGCGGCTTCAACGATTTTGTCGTCCTCTTCCGCGCTGGCGCGTATCTGGTCGAAGAAGAATTGATCGGCCTCGGTGAAATTCGTCCCAAAGCGCTCGTTGAGTTTCGACACCAAAGTCGAGAGTGCAACCGCTTCCTCGCTGAACCCGCCCGTGCCAACATCTGTTGGTCCTTTGAGCGGTGCAGCTTCGCCATAGCCGAGGTCGATTGACCCTTCGGTCATCTGTTGAAGGCGGAAGAAGCGGAGCGCGACTTCGTCGTCCAAGGCGAAAGCTTGGCCGTCGCCGGGCGGCGGTAGTTTGGCGATCAGGTTGCGGACGAAGGCGTACAGCTTTTCTAGTTCGCTGTCCTGATAGGGGATGATCTGCGAGAGGAAAGCATAGAGGTTGCGGAAGGCGGTCAGTTGGCCGCGAAACTCGTCCTGTTCCTGTTCTTCCCTCTCTCCAAATCTCTGCACGACCGCGTCGAGCACCGCATTCATCAGGCGGTGGTCGGTCGCAGAGTGATCACGCTTGCCGCGATACCATACCTCGGCAAAGGCATTGACGTCATCCGGCGCGAATATCGCCCATTCCAATAGCTTGTGCTGTAACTCTGACAGGCGGTGAGGATCGGCATTCTCGCCAATCGGCGTCGCTTCGTAATAGGGCTTGAACGCCTTGTAGATGTCGTTTTCCTCATTGGCGAAATCGAGCACGAAAGTGCGCGCCTTACCAGGAGCCATGCGGTTTAGTCGGGAGAGCGTCTGCACGGCCTGCACCCCTGCCAAGCGCTTGACCACGTACATGGTCTGCAACAAGGGCTGATCAAAGCCGGTTTGATATTTCTCGGCGACTAGTAGCACGCGGTAATCGTCGCGTTCAAAGGTTTCGGGCAGTTCGCTTTCGGCTAAGCCCTCGTTCATGGAAACTTCGGTGTAGGACGCACCGGGGTCTTCCGGGTCCTCGACAGTGCCTGAAAAGGCCACCAATGACCGAATGCCCGTATAGCCGTTGTTCCTGATATAGCGGTCGAAGGCCAGCTTGTATTTGACGGCGGCTAGCCGTGAGCCGGTGACGACCATCGCCTTGGCGCGCCCGCCAAGCTCGTGCATGACGTAGAGCCTGAAATGCTCCACAATGACCGATACGACTTGCTCGATATTGACGGGGTGCAGTTCAAGATACCGCGTCAGCGCCTTCGCGGCCTTTTTGCGCGGAACTTCGGGGTCGTTCTCTACCTGTTTGATCAGACCGAAGAAGCGCTTGTAGGTCGTGTAGTTTAGGAGGACGTCCATGATGAAGCCTTCTTCGATGGCTTGCCGCATGGTGTACTCGTGGAACGGCGATGTGCCAGACGGCCCCGGCTCGTCAAACAGCACTTTGGTCTTGAATTTTGGCGTCGCGGTGAAGGCGAAGAACGAAAGGTTCGGCTGACGCGCACGCTTCAGCGCATCGCGCAGCATTGCGGCCTTGGCGTCTTCGGAAAGGTCGTCATCCTCTTCGTCTGACATCTGCGCCGCAATTGCTGCCTCAATGCCATCCTTGTTCAGCATTCCCTTGAGTGCCGTCGCGGTCTCACCGCTTTGTGAGGAATGGGCCTCGTCCACAATCACGGCGAAGCGCTTGCCAGCCGTGTCGATCTTTACGCCTGTGCCCTTACCTTCGAGGGTAGACAGCGCCTGCGAAATGAACGGGAACTTCTGAATCGTCGTGATAACAATCGGCGTGCCTTGCGACAGGGCGCGAACAAGCTGCTGGGTGTCCTCGTCGATCTTTTCGACCACCCCGGTTTTGTGCTCGAATTGATAGATGGTGTTCTGCAATTGCTGGTCGAGCACGCGCCGATCGGTGACGACCACGACCGAGTGAAACACCTTCTCGTCGTTGACATCGTGCAGGCTCGCAAGCCGATGCGCCAGCCATGCAATGGAGTTCGATTTTCCCGATCCCGCCGAGTGCTGAACAAGATAGTTTCGCCCTGCGCCGTTCTCACGCGCATGGGTGACGAGTTTGCGCACTGCGTCGAGCTGGTGATAGCGCGGGAACACCATCGTTTCCTTGCGGATGGTACGTATACCCTTGTCGGTCTTGACCTGTCGGTCCTTCACCTCCAGGTGCATAAAGCGCTGCAAAATGTCGATCAGGCTATCGGCCTGTAGCACCTCGTCCCAGAGGTAATGGGTTTTCCAGTTGCCCTCGACTGGCGGATTGCCAGCGCCATGATTGTTGCCCCGGTTGAACGGGAGAAAAACCGTCTCCTTGCCCTTGAGGCGCGTAGACATCCACACCTCGTCCGGGTCCACCGCGAAATGCACCAGCGCCCGTTTCTTGAATGCGAACAGCAAATCGCGCTCGTCGCGCGCATCGCAATATTGGCGAACGGCATCCGACGCGCGCTGGCCGGTGAGCGGATTTTTCAGTTCCGCCGTCGCTACAGGCAAACCGTTCAGGCTGATCGTTACGTCAATGATGCAGCGCCGGTTCTTGCCGTCCGCGTTTTTCATCAACGAGGTGAAAGCGACCTGCCGTGTAATGGTCAGCCGGTTGGCGGCATGTGACGCAGCAGCTTCGGGGTTCATCCCCGAGTTGGGCCGGAAATAGGCCAGCCGGAAGGTTTTGCCGTAGCATTTGAAGCCATGTCGCAGAACGTGGAGCGTGCCCTTGATGTCGAGTTCCTTGGCGAGACTGTCCAGCACGGTCGCTTCGGTCTTCGCCCCGAGCAGGGCTTCAAGCTGCGCCCACCTTGCCGCCTGACTGTCCCTGAGGAAGCCGGTTACATCAACCGGGAAAATCGCCATAGACTCGTCATATGCGGTGGGTGAGCGTGTGGCATAGCCGCCCGCGCCGACTAGTCCGGCTTCAATGGCCGTCTCAAAATCGCTTTCTGTATGCCCCGCCATAGCGCCCTCAAACCGTATTCACGGAGTCATTTTCAAGCTCATCGAGCCCGAGTGTTTCGATGTCATCGTAATGATAGTGACGAACGGACGGGTCCCGAGCGAGATATTTCTTATCGGCATCGAGATATGCGTCAGGATTGTTATTTTCGGTCAGGACGAACTTCTTGACCTTCAAGGGTCTGTTGTCGCCGGTATATTGAGCGACGACCTTTCGCAAACAGGCGCACCAATGTGCTCCCGACTTTAGCTGGTCGATTATCGAGCCCGCATCGAGGCTCTTTGTCTTGAACTCGAATAGGTATGCCGTCAGCTTCCGGTTGAAGCATTGGAAGACGACGAAGTCGCAGCGTTTGGACCATTCCTTGCCGTTGTCATCAAGGAAATGGAAGAGAGGATTGTTGCGCCCGTCGAGCTTGATGGCGAATGCCTTGCCCTTATAGGACAGCCTCACCTCGCGCGTTGTCCTTTTGGTCTCGCCTTCGCGGAAGTATTTCTCGCGAAGGACGATCTCGCCCCCGTCGCCACGATGAACGATGTACTCATCACTGATGTACGCCTTGATATGATCGAAGTAGCTGGACGCGTCGAGTGTCATGCGAGGTCAGCCACCTGACCCGTGATCGCTGCCGTTATTAGAGCAGCGCGATACTCTGTGAGTTGGCGCAGCGACTGAGTGATCTTCTCCGACGCACTGCGCAATTTGTCGGTCTGTTCCGCCAGATAGCTGACAATTCCAGCTTGCTCAGGAACAGGCGGAATTGAGAATTCAATCTCGGCATATCTTGATGGGTTAAGGTTTGCCTGTCCGATGCTAGGTAACGCAAGGGTGCGGGCCAAGCGCAGCAACCCCTCCGTGCCCATTACGAAGTTGGCATATTCCGGGAGGTAACGTTCGGTGAAACGGAAACGCACGAGATAGGACGCAAGCGATACTGGGAAGTCAGCACCGCCTCGAAAGATTGCAGCCTTGCCCACCAAGTCCAGACTATTGGTACGATTGAATACAACGTCACCGGCCTCAAGAATAAGATTCTGGTCAACGTCATCGAGGAATCTCAGATCGCCAAAATCGATTTCCCCTTCGGTGAGGTTGCCCATACGGAGTACAGCAACATCTCCCGCAGGCTCCAGTGATGCAGAAATGCCGTAAGTTGAGCTACGCAACACCCGTCTTAAGGGTAGAACCTCCCAATGCGTTGGGATGTCGCCGAGCCAGTCGATGCCGGAGGGTTTCATGGGGGCGTCGGGATTGAGCCCCTTGGTGACGGCGCGGGTGATGAGTGCCTGGTGCTTTTCGGCCAGCCGGTCCAGAAGCGCGCGCTTCTTCTCAATCAGCCCGTCGATTCGTCCAGTTCTCTCATCCAAAAACCGCGCAATCCGGTGCTGGGTGTCGAAAGGGGGCCACTTCCAGGGTAGTTTCAGGATGTCCGAGGGATTGACCCTCTGGTGGGACCGAGTTGCGGATTGCACTATTGCCGATAGCCGATCTGTTACCTTCTGACTGCACCAGAGGTAGTAGGCATATCTGCGGTCCATTGCGTCCGACTTGATTGCAACGAATTCACCTGACGCCAATGTCGGATGCTCGCCGTGAGGTTCGGCGATACAAATTGTCCGTTTGCGAGGATTCAGCTTCGACACCAACAATGTAGGTGCCGTGATGAGGAGCTTGGTGCTGTCTATGTCACTCGCTGGCTCGATGATCGGGCCACCTGTCTCCTGCACTTGTGGGATCGAATAATGCGCGACAAGGTCATCGCCGAATACCGACGGGTCTACGGTGACGCGGTAGGGATCGCACAGGAAATCTGCGCGCTTCTCGCTCCAGTCGGCGGGCAAGCCACCAAGCCATTGCTGATCAAACTCGTCACTCATGCGACCAACCCTTTCAGCAGCCCTGCAATCTCGCCTTCCAGCGCTGTGATGTCGGCTTCGATCTCATCCAGCGGGCGCGGCGGTTTGTAGACGTAGAAATGCCGGTTCACGGGGATTTCGTAGCCCACCTTGGTCTTGTCGTAGTCGACCCAGGCATCGCCCACATGCGGAAGCACTTCGCGCGCCATATAGGCGTCGATCACGTCGCGGAACTCGTCGACCAGCCGGTCATTGGGCTTGTCCGGTCCGAACTGCATGGGCAGTGGCAGGATGGTGCCCTTGGGCAGCGGGACGTTCTCGGTATCGCGCAACTCGCTGTCTGGCTCAGGCCTGTCCTTACTGTCGCGGCAAATCTCGGCGTTTGGATCACGCTCACCGAGCGCGGAAAAGATCGCCTTCTTGATGGGAGCAGCCAGTTTCAGCCCGGCCCGTTTGGCAGCTTGGGTCAGGTCAACATCGAACGCCTCGCGATCCAGGTAGCGACCCTTGGCTTCCAGAGTTGAAAGCAAGGCGCGAATGGCATCCTGTTGGTCCCGGCCTGCGGCTTCCTCAGCCTCGACTGCCTTTGCATCCTTGCGCTTCTTGGAGATCGCGAGAACGGCGAACGCTGACTGTTCGTCCAGTCGCGAAATGCGCAGTGGTGTCGCCTCGAAATTCATACGCAAGGGGCGCTCGACCGTCACTTTCAAAAAGCCGAACTCATGGTTCTCGAAGATGCGAGAGACCACACGAGTTTCTTTCTCGCCGGTCTTGTGATCCGTGGTGACTTGGGCCTGTTCGCCGTCTTTGAAGCCGCCATAGATTTTAGTGAGGGCGTTGATCTGGTCGTCAGTGATCTCATTGCGCTTGTTGTTCAGGCTCTTTTTCATTCTGTCGAAAAAGCGCGTGCCGTCGATCAACTGCACCTTGCCGCGCCGCTCTGCGGCTTTGCGGTTGGTGACAAGCCAGACATAGGTGAAAATGCCGGTATTGTAGAAAAGCTGATCCGGTAACGCGACAATGGCGTCGAGCCAGTCATTCTCGATGATCCAGCGACGGATGTTCGATGGACCGGATCCAGCATCGCCCGAAAACAGCGGTGAGCCGTTGAAGACGATGGCGACCTTGGAGCCGGTCGCGTTCTCGTCGCCCTGCTCATAAGGGTGCATTTTCTCGATCATGTGCTGCAAGAAAAGCAGAGAGCCATCGTTGATGGCGGGCAGGCCTGCACCGAAGCGACCAGAAAAGCCCATCTCCTTGTGCTCGCGTTCAACGACTGCCTTCTGGTCCTTCCACTCCACGCCGAAGGGTGGGTTGGCGAGCATGTAATGAAAGCTGCTCCCCTCGAAGCCGTCACGGGTCTTGCCATCGCCCAGCGTGTCGCCAAGGACGATGTTCTTTGTGTCTTCGTCCTTGATGAGCATGTCCGAGCAGCAGATCGCCCAGGACTCGTCATTGTACTCCTGCCCATGCAGGGCAAGATTGGCTTGGCTGTTCTGTCCGAGAATGAACTTTTCCGACTCCGACAGCATCCCGCCCGTGCCGCAGGCAGGGTCGTAAATGGTGCGGAAAATGCCCGGCGTGTAGACGTCCTGTTCGCCCGTATAGACGAGGTTCGCCATAAGGCGGATGACCTCGCGTGGGGTGAAGTGGTCGCCGGCTTCCTCGTTCGCCTGTTCGTTGAAGCGCATCACCAGATGCTCGAAGAGGTAGCCCATTTGTAGATTGTCAATGCGATCCGGGTGCAGGTCTACATCAGCCATTGCCTTGACGATGGTGAAAAGCCGGTTGCTGGCGTCGAGCTTTTCGATCTGGTCGGTGAACTTGAACTTCTCGAAGATCGTGCGGGCGGTGGACGAAAACCCGTTGATGTAGGAAACGAGGTTCGGCGCGATGTTTTCAGGATCGCCTAGCAGCCGCTCGAACGTGTACGGACTGGTATTGTAGAGCGGATGCTTGCGATCCGGATCGGCAGCGCGGCCAAGCAGGCGCTCCATCGCGCTTTCCGGCATGTTCTGCGCGGTCAGCTTCTCGTATTGTTTAAGAACCGCATCCTTGCTCGGCTCTAGAAGACAATCCAGACGCCGGAGTACGATCATCGGGAGCATCACAAGCCTGTACTGCGGTGGCCGATACGGTCCCCGCAGTCGATTGGCAATTTCCCAGATGTCTTGTTTTAGCTCGTTGTGACGTTGGACATTCATGGCGACACCAGTTCGTTTTGGCGCCCATGTGACACGCATAGATTTCATTATTGGTTAACTATGGCATGCCCACGCGCAGCCCTAGGCGAGAACGACAGTCCTAACAGGCGGAAGCGGCGACGGGCTCGCAATGTGCCGAGGTCCGAAAGTCATAGAAATGTATGTTCTATGATGTTCCGTCACACATCGAAGGCAACCACAACACTCAGCAATCCTCGTTTTTGCAGTTTTCGGTCGCATCGCAGAGACAGCGACAACATCCTGATTTCGATCAGATCGCGACAATACTTAGATTGCCACCAGGTCTGGGAGCCACGTGAATATCCCACTAGATGTCCTGTCACTGGGACCTCGGCGACACGTGTGGACGTTGAGCCCACTCTCCAGTATCACAATCCAAAAAGGGCTTGGGGAGAAGCAAGGTTGGGCTCGTATAGCAAGGCGAAAACTTTCGATGGCATAACGTTCACTGAACATGGGGCTGCTCACGCAAACTATATTTCCTTGAACTACCACCGCTTCCCGTTGCTTCCGAACAAAACCTTATGGAGCAAGGACTTCTCGGTAGATGAAGAGTACACGTTGTTCTGCACCTGTCGAGAAAATAACTGGCAGTGCGCAAGCGGTATCTATTGGGGTGTCGTTGATAAGGCGAAGCGCGTAATCGGCGAGAGCGGAGAGAAGATATCGCAATCTCCTAACAACACCGCTCCTGACAGTCCTTGGCACTCTTATCCAATAGATACTGCGAGACGGCGTGTTCCGGACGAGATTGTTGATCACTGGCAGGATATGGAGCTGATATCCGGCCCAACCGCCAAACGTATTCGGCGAGGGGATCTTTGATGAACAAGAAAAGTATAGTCATCGAGGGTAATTTCGTCGAAGCATACTTATACTTCGATCATCTGTGGCTAATATCAGCTCATGGCGAAACCTGGGCTTTCGATATCTCATTGTACCTATCCGAAAGTGATCCAAGCACTTTCGAGGTCGCTAGGGCAGTTTTCGCCAACAACGACCAGTTGGCTCCTGGCCAGCAGTTTTTTAGTTATGACCACCTCGGTCAGCCGACTAGGGACTATTTGGATACTGGTGATCTACACATCACGTCGGCCGAGCTGGAGCAGTATTCAGTAATCTTCGACACGCGCATCAGCGCCAGGTCCGTCATGGACATGAGATGTTACTACGGCCGCGCATTTGTGGCGACCGAAAACCAGGTCATTCAACTGCGGGTACTGAACCGGGCAGATCTAGATCATGTTGGGCGCGGTTTCAGAGCAAATGGACAGTTGGGAGGGTGGAAGGTCCATGAAGCTCGGTGTTTACAGTTCCGGTGCGGGTTTGGTGCGCTAAACATTTCCTGTGGCGATGACGGAGGTCTATACTCGACAGGCGCTAGTTCAGATGACGTAAATTGGAGGCCCGCATTCAAATCCTTTGCCGGCAAATCGACCGCCTCCGAGTATATTGCTGAACGTCTAGTGAGTGTTGGTGGGGACCTGAAGGTTGATTTATTCCACTCTCTAATGAAGGCCAGGGGTTCTGCATCGCCTGAGGAAATGCTCGGCGAGGAGGAGAAGGCCGAAAAGGAATTGATAGGCTTGGAGCGAGACCAGGGGGATGAAGTCGACGCGATCTACAAGTCGATGGACGAGATCGCAGGCGACAAAGAATGGCAACCCCGCCGGGTATTTTTTAGCAAAAGTAAAATATGGCTTTGTGGGCCCAAGGGTCAGCTTGCATCGGTAAACGTGGCGGAACGCTCTCAGTGGATCAATCCGACAGCATCAACAAGAATGCCGGGGCTCGATAGCACTGTCCTAAGGATTTCAACTAGCGGTGCTGGATTACTGGCCGAGCTTGATGAAAGTGCCGTGTTATACGCCGATCGCAGATGGCAAACTATCTTCGATGGCGCAGTTTATTCTGTTCGAGGCTACCCGCAGTCGAAGCGGTACACCAAGATGATAACTGCCGTTGGTGAAGACCGGGCTCAACTAACTTTTGTCGCTTAGTTCGGGTTTAGCCTACCTAGCGCAGCTGTTGTCTCTCGACTGACCTTCCGCTGGTGCGTGTAAGACCTGCTGTCCTGGCGCCGCTGGCAACCGTCTTCGTTGCGGAAGTTACAACTTCTGCAACGAATTGCCGGGTCAAGGCATTCAGTGGCTTGCGAGCAGCAAAAGTCCGTTGCAAAACAAAGACATGATATATGGCTATGCCCGCGTATCCACCGATGGTCAGACGCTCGATGCGCAGCGTGAAGCGCTGACCTCCGAGGGGGCCGGAAAGGTCTTCTCGGAAACTGCAAGCGGGGCAAAGGCGGACCGGGAGGAACTGGCGAAGGTGCTCGCCCTCGTCGGTCAGGGGGATACGCTGCTGGTGACACGGCTGGATCGACTGGCGCGATCCACCGTCAACTTGCTCAACATCTTGGATGAGCTATCCAGAAGGGGAGCCATGTTCCGATCGCTCACCGAAGGGTGGGCCGACACAACCACTCCACATGGCCGACTAACCGTAACCATAGTGGGTGGGGTAGCAGAATTTGAGCGTGAACTGATTCGTGCCAGAACCGGCGAGGGACGCGCCCGCGCCAAGGCACGCGGCCAGAGCCTGGGCAGACGTCCCACACTCACACAGCATCAGCGGGAAGAAGTCCGACGCCGTAAACTGGCCGGGGAAGCCGTGCGGGAAATCGCCCGCAGCTACAATGTGAGCGCCAGCACGATCTCACGGACCGTTTGACGCTACTATTCTTCAAGAGGTTGGTTGTTAGGGTCGTGCAGAAACGTAAAATGGACGGGGAATATCTTGCAGAGCCAGCATCCCACTGACACAGAAACAGGTTCAGCCGAGCCAGTTGCACTGCTTCTGCAGGATGGAATCGTCGCGGCAGACTGGGGGAGTATACTAGAAAGGGCAGGTATCGGGGTTAGAGCAGCCGGCGGCTTTCACCCTGCACGCGCTCTACTAGCTGCCGATCCAGAGATAACGCATTTGGTCACAGATGTGGGGGTATATATCGGCCCATCAGTCGAAGAACTCGTGGAGTATCTGAAAACACACCCAAGGCCGCTAAAGATTGTGGTTACATCCGAAAAGACAGCCAAGATGGACGCCCTGCCGAACAACACAGTCTTTCTGTTAAAACCCGTCCAACCTTCTTATCTGATCGATGCCATAAAGATTTAAGGCATTCGCACGCGAAGTGCCCACGGCCATAACGGACAGCTTTGCTGCCGTTATGGCCGTATTCATTTCAAGAGCGGCTGACTTTATCCATGAACCGTTCGAGGTCACCTGTTCTCATTAACTTCCCAATTTCTGCTTCCGGGAATATCCGATGAATTTCCCGCAGCATGGGGAAACTGTGGTCATCAAGCACGACGGAATGCGCGATGACTTTAACGTTCGGGCGCTTGGCGTTCTTTACGTCCATGAGTGTCATGTGGAACCCACGATCCGCGAAATGACCGACCAGCGTTTCGTAAATCCATCCGTCCCTGGAAAAGCCCCAAAGCTCCCGCACCCAAGCACGAAGGAATTGACGCTTGAGCACCCCGAATGATCCATCAGCGCGGACTTGCAGATTGCGGAGGTGGATAGCCTCATATTGTGAGAGGTAGCTTGAAAAGTCCTCGAAATCCGCCAGTGACTTCAACACACGCTTGTTGCGAGCAGACCAGGCCTTGAAGCTGATGTAGGCGCGTTCGGCATGGTCGACCGTTTCCCACGGAAGCGTATCAAATGCCAAGTGAGGTTTAATGTATCCGGGAACCGACAGCGCCACCGGATCAATGGGTCGTCGCTTGAAATCAAAATCTAGATTCAGAGTTATGTCGTGACTACAGGCGACAAGATCGCTTTCGTTCATCCACATGTCGCGCATGCTACTGAGCGAATTGCGGGGATGCTTCTCTCCGAATTCCCGGTTCAGGTAGAGGCCCAGCATATATTCGTTGTGATCGGCGCTTTCGGCCAGTGGTTTGACACCGGCTTTGGCCAGCACGATAGGATAACCCGGAATGGACTCCCCTGTCATCTGGCCTCGGGTTTTCATAGCGACCACTTGAGCGACCCGGTGCTTTTCGACCAGCACGGTATTGTCGTTGAAAGCGAGTTTCCGGAACCGGCGAAATTCGGATGTGAGTGGCCCATCAAGGGGAATTTCATCAAATGGCGCATCGGTGAGAAAGCCATCGGTTGTCGCGCTGATAATTCGATACTGAGAAGGCACAGCCGCAATCAGCTCGCCAAGGACCGCCCGGATAAAACCTGTCACGTGAGCCGCATGCCAGGGACTGGTGATCGCTGACGGGGGAAATCTGTTTGACGTGCCTGTCTTGGGGTCAAACGCCCGGCGTTCATGAACACCCTGCCCGAGCTTACCATAGAGGCTGTTGCCCATCTCTTTCCAGATGGCATCAAGTAGGCTCTTTGCCTGCGCCTTAGCGCGATTAGCCTGCACCTTGGTGATGAAATCCATGAAAATGGGCTGCTCGTCCAGCCACGGGATGACGACACCCTCCAGAATTTCCAGTTTAGCGCCGAGACGATAAGCCAAAAGAAGCTCAGGGGCAGTGCAACGGCTCTCCCCTTTGAGCGGGAAAATCATCCCCTCCCGAAGCCGGACAGGCAGACAGGGAAAGCGCGTCTCGGGTGAAAACTCAAATCGGACTCTAGCCATCCCCGCAATGTTGGGGTCGTGGCGCTCCAGGCCTGTCGTATCGATGCCGAAGCTGGCGAGGTGCGTGGTATAGCGCGCTGCCCTGAAATCAAGCGCGTAGAGCCCACACATAGCGGTCGTGTAAGCGCTGGCAAGATCGAGATCGAAGAAAACCCCTGTCGGTGAGGGCCCACAATAGAAGGACTCATTGCGCCCCCCATGATAGCACATGGCACCCCATTCATCGTTGCCCTGCCGGGCAAAGGTTGGGTGCAGGGACCGGTACGTGTAGTAGCGGTTCGTGCGGGCACTATAGCGTTTCTCATCCACAACCACCTGGCTAAGGGCGCCGTTCAAATCGACACCTTGAGCGCGGAGATGCTTCTTCAGCCCGGCAATGCCCATACCGGCAAGCGTGAGCGGCAGCTTGGAAAGCCCGAGCTCCTTCCGGGCGAACTGCTCCATGTGGAGATAGTATTTCAGTGTAAGCCGAGCGTCGTGGAGCGCATAATTCGCAAAGGCGACGGGGTCGGCCTTCAGGAATAGATCCATCCGATCCTTGGTAAAGCCGGGAGGCAAATCGACCTTGGCCTCACCAATCAGCGACGCAGCCGAATCCAAGGAGCCCCTGCCAGGGGTCAACAACATGGTATCGGCGTAGCGGACTTTAACGATCTGGCGGTCATTCGTTCCACCCATGATCAACGCAAAGGATTTTGAACTTTGCGGTTCATCGGATGCGTCCCAGTCGATGCTCTGCCGGGTCTTGCCGGTAAAGGTTCGCCCAAACCCATCCATAAGCGTCTTGCGAGCCCAGAAGTCAGCGAAATTCGGCAGATCGGCGCGCAGGAAGTGACCAATTATAATGACCTCGGTCGGAAACGCAGAGAGCATCCCCAACTTCGCTAGCTTCTTGATGGTCATGGTCACCAAAGCATCCAGCCGGAAGCGCTTTCGAGGGTTGCCGGACCGCGTGTAGAGGATTTCTTCGTAGGATTTACCCTCGACATCCACCGCCAGCTGCACGCTTAGCACGTGATTGAAAGGCTTGCCGGTATGAGGGTCCTCGCGCGTCACCCATTCGCTGTCCATCGCAATGCGAACAGATGGACCTTTTGCGAGTGTAGGCTTCCTACGCTTCGATGGCAGGCCACCATCGGACGAGTGAGACTTGACGGCACGATTGGTAGTGTAAAGTTTTATATGCCCCAATCTATGAATTACACCTTCTAACACAAGCAGGAAGGATGGGCAGGTTGACCCTGCCCATCTTCGCGACTTTTACAGTCCAAACATCTCGTTCAGGCGATCATGGATTACCTCGATGTTCTCCTCGGCTTCATCAATGACTCCGATTAGGGCGTCACCCTTCGAGTAAATGTAGAGGCGGCCATTTGCTTGGCTATATCGCCCAATCATCATAGGATCGACCGTGATGTTGGCGGTCAGCCTAATCATCCGGTTCGGCACCACGCGATGCGATGCAGACCGGGCGCTGTGGGTTTCAGTCGAGTTCACTTGACGCGCTCCTTCTTGTTGGCGACGGCGAATAAATTCCAGACATCCGCATGACTGTCAAGTTCGATATTGAATACGACATCGACTGATAGACGGAAGCGAAACAACCGGGTATGCATAGTCCATGGGCAAAATTCTTAGCTATCTCCGATCATTTTCCGGCGTTGAGCCTGACACCAATTTCCAGAGAACGCGCATCAAGGGTTTCGCGCTGGCACACGGCTGGACCGTCGAAGGCTGGTTCGAGGACATTAGTGATGAGGTGCTGACACCTATGATGGAGCGGGAGCGCGGGCAGGAACTGGCCAATCAAGTCCGGCCGGGCGACATCATCATCGCATACTCGGCGGAGGCGATTTCAAACTCGGCCACGGACTTCGTCGGTGCCATCGATTATTTCACGCGCAAAAAGGTTCAGATGTTTCTCGTACAGGAAACCTTGGAAATGGCGCCTGTAGCCACTGACATGGCCCGGAAGCTCGCTGCGCGCTTTGAACTCGGCGAGAAACGACGCTCATTGCTCCTGTCCCGTGCGCGGCGGGAGAAGGAAGACAAAGGACAGTTTGCAGGGGGCAGAGTCCCATTCGGCTGGAAGCGAGATGAAGAAGGCAAGCTCGTGGCCGAACCATCACAGCAAGAAGCCATTCGGGAAATGCGCCGGTTACGAGGCCAAGGCTTTAGCTACAGATCGATTGAAGCGAAAATGGCCGAACATGGCTTCAAGGTTTCCCATCAGAGCGTCAAGGCCATATTAGCGTATGAACGCAATCAATAAGGCCATGCGCGGGATTTTCTAATCCAAACCATGCAGATGGGATTTAACTCCGTGTCTGTGGTTCTTGGTGTTCGTCGTCTGGATCTGTTCGTTTGTCCTGGTTCAGCCTGTCATAGCAATTCAATTGCGCGGCTCTGAAGGATCAAAGGCGCGCTCTCTAAATTGCTATGCCGGTCCCCGCAATGTCAGCCGCGCGTGGCACAGGTTGACCGCATGGGGACGGGATCGGCTCAACTGCCGATAAGGTCTCGAAACAAAATGGTTTGCCGAAGGTCGTCGTATCCCCACGACGTCATCTCCTTGGTGACGTAACCGGAGAGGTTGCCATCATACTGCTCTTGCAGATCGATGGTGCCACCGGGGCAGAGCTTGGCCCATATGGCGGCGCAGTGCTCTCGCAGCGTGGCTGTCGTTTCATTACCCGCGAACCGCACCATGGCATGCCCATGGATGTGGGTCGTGATTTGCTCAAGGAACATAATGCCATCGGTGCGCAATGCCAGCGGCTTGCCTTGCGGCGGCCGATGCAGCAGCTTGCGGTCCAGGTGATGGTGAAACTCACGCACCCGCCGCACAAATTCCGAGTATGGCATGTTGCACTTGCTGGCCAGGGTCAGAAAGTAATCGGGGAACTGGTCCGCATAGGCGATATATAGATCGCGTATCTTGGCCTCGCGCATATAGCGGTACGTCTCCGCCTTCTCCTGCTGCCTCGTCATCGCGAAATCCTCCATCATTGCCCGAACCGCTAAATACGGTTGCAGCAGCCGTTTCCGGCCTGCTGCTCAATTGTATTTATGGCGGGAGGGTCAGCGACGATGACGCAGGGGATCGAGTTTCTGGAAACTATCTACGGGCAGCTTCACGAGGCCCGAATTGTCCGCTCCAAGGGCGAGTTCTCGGAGCGGTTGCTCGGGAAGTCGCCGAGCTACTTGACCTCAATGCGGGCCAAGCAGCGGGTTGTTTCCAGTTCAGTGGTCATGGGTTTGAGCGATAGTCTCATGGCCGAGATTACCAGCCTCGGCTCTTGCACAACCCATGCCGAAAATCGCGCCATACTGCGTCGTGCGTTGGCGCAGGTGAACAATTATTTGGCCGACCAGACCGTCCCTGCGGGAGTTCCGGCTTCGGAAATGACACCACCTTTTCCACGGCAAAACTGGTTGTCATCATTGTTTCGCATGATCGTCGGTGTTTCAGTCTGACAACCGAACTTGGCAGGCTTTTTGGTGAGCTGGATTTCGCTGCTCCACATTCCGTACACCCCGCAGTGGGACAGCAATTCAATTAGCAATTGCAGCTATTGTGGATCAGGAGGATCGAGCCAGCGTCAATGGAAACCAATCCAGAGCGCGCCGCAAGACAGGCCGGGAGTGCACGATGTCAGGACGTGGAGGAAAAAACCCTTATGCAGATCGTTGAGGAAGATCGCCTCAATGCGCTCAGGGAATATCGCATACTCGATACCGAGCCGGATGAAAGCTTTGAGCGGATTACAAGAATTGTGTCAGCCGCGCTTCGTGTTCCCATGGCCGCCATAACCTTGGTTGATGCAGATCGGCAATGGTTCAAATCACGCCTTGGCATCGATCTCGATGAAACGCCCAGAAGCGCATCCTTTTGCGCGCACACCATGATCGGGGATACCGCCATGGTGGTGCCTGATGCCATGCTTGACCCTCGGTTTTTGGACAATCCTGTGGTTTTGGGTGACCCGCGCATCCGATTTTACGCTGGCTTCCCTTTGGTTTCTCCAGGTGGCATGCCGCTTGGGGCTGTGTGTGCGCTCGATATTGAGCCACGCACCGCCAGTCCGGAGGAGCTAGGGCTTTTGAAAGACCTGGCTGCGCTTGTGGTGGAGCAACTCAATCTGAGGCTTTTGGCGTCGACAGACGGTCTCACCGGATCGCTTCGCCGGGAGGCATTCTTTGAGGCAGCGTCCCGAGAACTTCGATTGTCACACCAGTACGAGTGGCCGACGAGTTGCCTAATGATCGACGCGGACCACTTTAAATCCATCAATGACAACCATGGTCATGAAGTGGGGGATGAGGCTCTCGAAGCTCTCGTTCAAGCCATAAAATCCGGGTTACGATCAACGGACATCGTGGGCCGAATTGGGGGCGAAGAATTTGCGGTTCTTCTGCCCCGTACGTCTTTGGATGCGGCGCTAGGGGTCGCGGAACGAATTAGAAAACAAGTTTCCGCCATCGAAATTCAGGCAATGCCTGATCCCATAAAATTTACCATCAGTGCAGGAGTTGCCGACGCAATGGAGGGCGAAAACATCACTAAGCTGCTGCATAGGGCGGACGTGGCGCTATTTCGTGCAAAGCAATCAGGTCGAAATAAGGTGCTAGCTTGGTGACGCCGCATGGCGCTGTTCCAGGAGATTGATCAGACACACATGCAATTGCGTAAAGCCATCTTTAACTATTGGGTGAGTTGTGACCCTGGTTTCGCTGTCTAATCCTGCGCCCGTAAGGAAATCTGCCGAATACTGCGCTTGAATGATCGTTGTATCTCTGCTGAGCTTGCTGTGCCTCCATGAACGACGGTCAACTCTTTGAAACTCTTACCTTAGCGATCCCAGGATTAGTCTGGGTTTGCGATGCGCAAGGCTATGTTGAATTCAATAACGCCCACTGGTCCGAGTTTACAGGGCTTCCGCAGGAGCGTGGACTTGGCCACGGTTGGCTTGAGAGCATTCATCCTGCCGATGCAGCTGCTTTTCGCGCACAACTCCCGATGGCGCCTGGTGCCTTTGAAGATGTTCAAGCGGAATTGCGGGTGCGTCGATATGACGGAACGTTTCATCGCCATCTTCTCAATGTCCGCCATGTCGGTGATGGCAAATTAGTCGGCTGTGCGATCAATGCACATGAGTGGCTGACGGCAGAACTCCGAGATGCCACCCAGGGCAACATCCTCGACATGGTGATCGCCGGTGTCGAACTTCCCCAGCTACTGGCAGAACTGTGCAAGGCCGCAGAGCGTCAGATCCCCGGCGCCACCTGCAGCATCCTGTTAGTCGATGCGGTCAAGGGCAGTTTTACCGCTGGTTGCGCGCCCAATCTGCCAGATGACATGCTGAGCGCTGTCCCAACCATTAAGATCGGGACTGGCGTAGGCTCTTGCGGCACCGCTGCGTTTGAAAAGCGCGATGTGATCAGAGGTGGCACCGGATTTTGATCCAAGAACGTTCGGGTTTCGCAAGCTCAGCGATCTGGTGCGTGGCACCAGCAAGTTCGATGTCGAGCAAACTGCTGGCGGACCATTGCGCATTCGCTCTCGCTAGTCCAACGGCCTGCGCTCGCGCCGCCCCTACGGTCCCCGCTGGCGGGGCTAGTCGTATCAGTAAGCCGTTGTTGCACTACCCGGGCTACCAGCCCGCTATGCCCCTTGTTGGGCGCGTGCCGGTAGCCAGGATCTCTTCGATATAGCTGCCGATTTCCATGTCGGACTGGAAAGCCGCGGCAAGTTTCGCGGGACTTCTGAGCGGCCTCATGGGCATAAGCGCCGCATTTCGGTCGTTGGACGAGCCTTTGCGCTTCTGCGCTAAGGGTTGGACTCTACCCCTTAAAACCTTCACAAGGGCACGGGCGGTAAGCGGACATATGGAACGTCCAGTGGGCACAAGGGGCAAGGTGTTAGAGCGTGATGCATGATGTTCGGTCGTAGTAGTGCACGGCGCCGTAGGCTCCTTGACGAGCACCGTTACGAACGGGCTATTGAGGAGATCGAGCGGGGAGAGCAGCGAAAAGGCATTTGGGCTAAAGCTTTAGCTCAGGCTAATTTCGATGCTGGAAAGGCAAAAGCGCTTTACCTGAAGCTAAGGGTTCAGGCCATGGCTGATGAAGAGCAGGAGTCGTCACCGACGGTTGCGATGACCCCACCGCCCCCGCCGCAAAGAGTGAGCCTTCCTGATCGTGAATTGGCAGAACTGCGCTCCGAGGCCTCATCGCGAGTTGGGAGGTATTTCCGCGCATTTCTTTGGATCGCCCTCGGAGTATTCCTCTTTCACACCGTGAATTACCTATTCTTCGGTGTCGTTCCCTTGATAAACCCCATATCCTGGATGGAGTCGGCCACATACCTCCTCAATGGGATGCCCTATCTAGGACTATACAATCTCGTTTCGCTCGTCATGTTTGGCCTGCTCGGATATTGCGTGTATCGCGCTGTGCGTGCCATCCGCGCGCGCTGAGTAGGTTGAGCCAACCCTCTCAGGGTGGAGTGTTATGCATGCAGCTTATGCTCCATTAGTCAGTGCATCAGGGCGAACAGAATTTTGCCGGCGCCCGATTTCGATCTCGGCGTAAAAGGCGAGCAGATACCAGCCAATGTGTGGGCTGCTTTGTGGTAGTTGCGCCCGGTAACGTGCCCGCTGATGCCCTACAGCACCCGAGAGCTGAGTTGGCGATCAACGGGCAAGCCGCGCTGCCCTATAGGACTACCACCCCGCTATGCCCCTCGCTGGGCGCGTGCCGGTGGCCATGACCTCTTCGATATAGGTGCCGAGTTTCATCCCGAACTGGAAGGCCAATTCACGGCACGCCTGGCGGGTCTCCGGCACGGCTTCATAGGCATAGTCGAAATGCATAATCGCGATCTGCACATCCTTGAAAGCCCCGTTTGCTACGTTGGCATCGAGCCATCCGTTCTGGTCCATGTCGCGGCTAGCGAACAACATGGTCTTGGACCAGTCACCAACTAATTGCAGAACCGTTGCCCGGAGATTGGCGCAGTCTCTTTGCCCTTGCTGGTAATGGGCACGTGCAGGAGTCGCCAAAGACAGAATTGCCGGGAACAGCACAATGGCCATTCCCGACATGCGGAGGTATTTCGTGATCGCCGGGATCAATCGGCCTTGCGCAGCATGTGTCCGCGTTCGGCGGCTGCAGCCGCAAGCTGGGCGTCGAGTTCACCGGCACGAACAGCCTCGGTCAAGGTATCGAGGATCGCGGGAAGCGCCGAAAGCTCGCCAACGGCGATAGCATTCTTGTCCTTGGCGAACTCGATGGGCTTTCCGGCATAGCGCAGACCGAAAAAGGTCTGGCCACTGGCATCCACAAACCAGCCCGCGCGGAGACGCTTCGGGGTTTCGACCTGGACCCGCTGACCGTCCTCGTTCTTGCGCCAGACCATATGGGTCGGCGCGTAGTGCTGCCCTGCAAGCTTGGCTTCGGCCATGTCCTTCTGTTCGGCCAGGGCTGCGATAACCTTGTTGCGGGCGCGCTCAACAGGATCATTGCTTGTGCGCACCGGCTGGGCCGTGGTGAGGGTCAGCTTCTTGAGGATGCTCATGCAGTAGGGTCTCCATGTGGGTTGCTTTCCACATGGCCTACAGCCTTCGCCCAAAAGAGCGACCACAAATGCCAGCTACATATCGACAACCTGACCTGACAGGGTTTGCCCAGAAGGAACCATCAACTCAGGCAACTTTGCCGCTATTGCGTCAAATTCCGGGCGGAACTTTTGCAATAAATCTATCATGGCATTGGCTAGCTGTTCTGCGTCCTGAATGTAGTCAACAGGCACCGAGTTACTTTTCAGAAACTTGGAATATCGCCGCCCCACCTCGGCGGCCCCTTTCTGAAAGCCGATACGCTTGGAAGTGATCGCTGCGCCAACATCCCGAATGCCTTCAATCAGCCTGCGTCTATCGTCCTGATTGGCAATCGGCCCAACTTCGGCCTGTAACCGCACCTGACCCTTGGTGCCGTCTTTCCCATCAATGACCTCAAGCCAAACGATAAGCGCCCTGGCCATCCACCAAGGCCCGGTCAGCGCCCAGGCATCAGCGTAGTTTGTTAGTGTCTCGAACCATCGAACCGGTAGAAAGCTCAATGTCCGGTTGTTCAGACTGCCGAAAACATAGTGAGCAGCACCAATTTGATATGGGATGAACTGCTCCGGCTCATCGCCAAACAATGCGCGGGCTGCAACGGCGAAATCTGATCCAGCACCGTGCTCCATTACAAAGTCGAGCACCTTCCGATGATCGCGATATAGGGATCGCGCTAACCGGATCATGTCTTGCCGCTCTTTGCTCATCCCCGTGGCCTCCTCCAAGACTTCCCTATAGTGCGCCAGAAATGTCATGACCTCCTGAGACAGCAAATAGCGCTCCTGTCCAGAAATTTGCTCAAGAAGAGTGCAGACCATGCTGTACCTAATCGGCGCATAGCGGGCATCGGCCGGCTCTTCGTCCGTAAGGGTAAGGAACACCCCGCGCATGAGCAGACCAGCACTACGAGGACCGTAGATCGCCTGCACTTTGGCCATATACTTGGCGAGTTGCCCTTCATGCTGTCGGCTGTCGTATTTGTTTTCGATGATGAACGCCCAGCTATTCGCTGGGCTGAAAATGCAGCGCGACAAACAGGGTGAGATTCAGCGACAATCAGGATGAGACGGAGCGGT
>JADGMW010000185.1_pt1 | contig 40432 bp, 45 predicted proteins | sample 8641801 | NCBI WGS metagenome assembly JADGMW01 (sample SAMN16272018, study PRJNA661076) | feces metagenome | isolation source: fecal sample from diarrhoea affected cattle A | host: Bos taurus | place: South Africa: Lokaleng Village, Mahikeng | collected 2019-09
GTCGAGCAGCGAACGGATCTGCACCGGTGAGGTGTGGGTGCGCAGCACCAGGTGCGCGTCAGCCGGTTCGACGAAGAAGGTGTCCTGCATGGCGCGCGCGGGGTGGTCCTCATCGAAGTTCATGGCGTCGAAGTTGAACCATTCGTTCTCGAGTTCCGGCCCCTCCGCGACCTCCCAGCCCATGCCGACGAAGATGTCGCTCATGTGCTCCTGCAGGAGTGTCAGCGGATGGCGTGCACCCGGCGTCCAGCGCGTGGCGAGTGCCGTGACATCGACGGCCTCCGCAGCGAGCTTCGCGGTCTCCTCCGCAGCAACGATCTCGGCTTCGCGCGCGGTGAACGCCTGGTTGACCGTTCCCCTGGCCTTGCCGATGAGCTGGCCGGTGGTTGCCTTCTCGTCCTTCGGAACATCACGCATCGCAGCGTTCAGCTTGGAGAGGGCGGATGCCTCGCCCAGGTGGGTAGACCGCACCTGCTTGAGGGTGGCGGAGTCAGACGCTGAGTCGATTGCGGCCAGTGCGGCGTCAACCGCAGCTGCGACGTTCTCTTCTGTTATCGGATGGGATGCAGACACGAGGCCCAAGTTTAGCGGGCCGGAAGTGCCTTCCGGCCACGCCCTAGACTGCGCTGCCGTCGTCGCCGTATCCGCCGCGCAGGGGCAGCGAGATCGCCGTCGTGCCTTCAGCGCCGGGAGGTGCAGCCGTCGTTGAGCCCAGCTTCGGGCCGCTGCGCCTCGCCACGAACCTGGCGATCCAGGACACCGTGAGGTTGATCACGAGGTAGATCGCCAGACCGATGATGAACAGCGTGAACAGGTAGTTGTTCCCGAGGAAGTTCTGCAGGTTCTTGATGGTGCGCGACAGTTCGTCGTACGCGACGACGTAGGCGAGCGAGGTGTCCTTCAGCAGAACCACCATCTGCGCGATGATGATCGGCAGCATCTGGCGGAACGCCTGCGGGAACTCGATGAATACGCGCGTCTGCACGGGTGTCAGGCCGATGGCGAGCCCGGACTCCTTCTGCCCGCGAGGCAGCGAGGCGATGCCGGCCCTGAGCGCCTCACCGATGAGCGCGCCGTTGTAGATTGCCAGCGCCGCGACACCCGCCCAGTAGGACCCGGTCGAGAAGACCAGGAAGATGAAGAGCATCATGAGCAGCAGCGGCATCCCGCGGAAGAACTCGAGGAGCACGGCCGTGGGTACGCGGATCCACTGCGAACGTGCCGTTCTGGCGAACGAGAACGCGATGCCGATGACGAGCGCGAAGAATGCGGCTACGGCAGCCATCCGCAGAGTGTTCACGACGCCTTGGAAGAATGCCTCCCACAGCAGCGGCTCAGAGACGATGTCCCAGCGCGATGCGTCGAACATGCCGGGCGTCTCGTTGCCGTTCGCGGAGATGCGGGGCGCGGCGAGTGTGAGGATGATCCACGCCAGGAGAGCCACGATTAGGAGGGCCCCCACGATGAAGAAGATGACGTTGCGGCGGCGAGCCTTGGGCCCTGGCGCGTCGTAGAGAACACTGGCACTCATCGCAGCACCGCAACTTTCTTCTCGATCGCTCCGGCTATCAATCCGAGCGGAACCGTGATGACGAGGTAGAGGAGCGCTGCGTACAGGAGAACGAGGATGACGGCGTCGCTGTGGTCACGGGCGGCGCGGTTACTGGCGCCGAAGAGCTCGATGACGAAGAAGACACCGGCGACCGAGGTGTTCTTGGTCAGAGCGATGAACACGTTGATGAGCGGCGGGATGACCATGCGGACTGCCTGGGGAAGGACCACCAGGGACACGGTCTGGCCGAAGTTCAGGCCGATGCTGCGGGCGGCTTCAGCCTGGCCGATCGGTACACCGTTGAAGCCGGAACGCACAGCCTCGGCGACGAAGGGCGAGGTGTATGCCGTCAGCCCGATGCAGGCGAGAACGAAGTAGTCGAAACCGACCCCCAGCAGGGGCAGGACGAAAGCGCAGAAGAAGAGGACGAGCAGCAGCGGCACGTTGCGCAGCAGCTCCGTGTAAACGGTGGCGAAGGTGCGGAGGGTGGGGATTGGGGAGATACGCATTGCGGCGACGAGCACGCCGACCACGAATGCGCCAACTCCGGAGATCGCCAGCAGCTTGAGGGTCTCGACGAAACCCTCAAGGTAGAGCGGCGTGCTCTCGACAATTGCGTCCATCAATCACTTTCTGCTGGGCGAACGGGTGGCGCTGGATGCCGGCCCGCCCGAATCGCTCCGGGCGGGCCGACATTCAGTACATCTGTGGAACAGTGCTGACTAGTAGCGGTCGACTGCCGGGGGCTCCGGAGTCTTCAGGACCGTTCCTGCAGTGGCTTCCCAGGCGTCGGCCCAGCGGCCGTCCTCGTAGATCTCCTCGAGGAGGTCGTTGATCCAGTTGCGGAACTCAGTGTCGCCGTGAGTCAGGCCGATGCCGTACGGCTCCTCGGTGAACGGGTTGCTGATCACTTCGAACTCACCCGGGTTCTGGTCGGCGAGGCCGGCGAGGATGACGTTGTCAGTGGTCACCGCGACAACCTGGCCAGAACGCAGCGGCTCGAGGCAGTTGGAGTAGGTGTCCGTCGTGATGAGTTCAACACCGTACTCGGCGATGTTCGCCTCGGACGTGGAGCCTGCGACCGAGCAGACCGGCATTCCTTCGAGGTCCTCGGGGCCTGTGATGCCCTCGGGGTTGCCCTCGAGAACCAGGAGGTCCTGACCAGCGTTGTAGTACGGGCCGGCGAAGTCGATGACTTCCTTGCGCTTGTCGTTGATCGTGTAGGTCGCGATGACGAGGTCAACGGTTCCGTTTTCGAGGAACGGCTCGCGGTTCGCCGAAACGGTCTCGACCCACTCGATGCCGTCCTCGGGGATCCCGAGCTCAGAAGCGATGATCTTGCCGATCTCGACGTCGAAGCCGACCGGCTTGCCGTCGAGCCCCTTCAGGCCGAACAGCGGCTGGTCGAACTTGGTGCCGATGGTGATCTTGCCGGCCTCGTTGAGCTCGGCCATGGTCGTGCCGGCTTCGAACTCTTCTACCTCGGGGGCTGCGGGGGTCTCTTCTTCCGCTCCGCCGCCCGCGCACGCGCCCAGCGCGAGGATGCTCGCTGTGGCGATGGCGGAAATCATTAGACCTTTTTTGAGTCTCATGCTTCTCTCCTAGATTGCTGCTGCTGTGTAATGCGCTTACCCGCCTGGTTAGTGGGTAAGTATCTTCGAGAGGAAGTCTTTCGCTCTCGGAGTCTGGGGGTTGTTGAAGAACTCTTCGGGGGTGGCCTCTTCAACGATCTCGCCGTCAGCCATGAACAGCACGCGGTTCGCCGCCTTGCGGGCGAAGCCCATCTCATGGGTCACGACCACCATGGTCATGCCGTCGTGGGCGAGCTGCACCATGACATCCAGGACCTCGCTGATCATCTCCGGGTCGAGCGCCGAGGTGGGCTCATCGAGCAGGATGAGCTTCGGGTCCATTGCCAGCGCACGGGCGATCGCGACGCGCTGCTGCTGCCCGCCGGACAGCTGGGACGGCATCTTCGATGCCTGGTTGGCGACGCCGACGCGGTCGAGAAGTTCCATGGCTCGCTTATCGGCAGCCTCCTTGGCGGACCTGCGCACTTTTCGCGGACCGAGCGTGACATTCTCGAGCACCGTCTTGTGCGCGAACAGGTTGAACGACTGGAAGACCATCCCCACGTCGGCTCGGAGTTTGGCCAGCCCCCTGCCCTCCTCGGGCAGCACCTGGCCGTCGATGGTGATGCTGCCGCTGTCGATGGTCTCGAGCCGGTTGATGGCGCGGCACAGCGTTGACTTGCCGGAGCCACTCGGGCCGATGACGACGACAACCTCGCCCTTGCCCACGGTGGTCGAGATGTTCTTCAGTACGTGAAGTTCGCCGTAGTGCTTGTTGACGTTGTCGATGACGACCAGGGGTTCACCGCTGTGTGAGGGCTGCATGCCGCAAGCATAACCACTTTGAGAACGGGTCAGCCATCGCCACCCGGCGCCCGTAATCGACCTGTGACAACGACTGTGAGTCCCGTCTGGTCAGCTGCGCTGGGCGAAGGCGGATTCGTACAGGCAGACTGATGCGGCGGTCGCCAGGTTCATCGACTCCGCCTTGCCGTAGATGGGAACCGTCAGCGCCCGGTCAACCGCGGCGAAGTGCTCGTCGGTGAGGCCGCGTGCCTCGTTCCCGAACAGCCAGGCGGTCGGCCGGCCGAGAATCCCCTCGCGTCGAGCCTCAAGGAGGTCGTCTCCCTTGATGTCGGCCGCGAGAACCTGCAGCCCCGCGTCCCTGGTGCGCTCGAGGACGCTCTCGAGTTCGACCCCGACAGCGACGGGAAGGTGGAAGATCGACCCGGTGGTCGACCTCACGACCTTCGGGTTGTAGAGGTCGACGCTCCGCCCGGTGAGGATGACGCCGTCGGCGCCCGCCGCATCCGCAGCGCGGATGATGGTGCCCGCGTTGCCGGGATCCCGAACCTCCTCGAGGATGACGACGAGCTTCGGACCCGTGCCGTCGGCTTCCGCTTTGAGAATGTCCTTGACCGACACCGGGAACTGCCTGCACACCGCGATGACGCCCTGGGGAGTCACCGTGTTGGCCATCGAGTCGATCACCTGCTCGGTGCAGAACTCGACTTCCAGGCCGGCGTCAGAAGCAGCATCCGCCAACGCCGGGTAGCGCTCCAGCGCCGTCGGGGTGGCGAAGAGCTCGACGAGTAGTGCCGGCCGGAAAGCCAGTGCCTCGGCGACAGCCTGCGGGCCCTCCAAAAGAAAGAGCCCGGTCTCGGACCGGGCATCTCTCTTGGCGAGCTTGGCTACGCCGCGAACACGAGGTGAGCGCGGGTTGTCAAGCATGTGTGTTGCTCCTGACTCAGGCAGACACCTTCGGTGCCGACGTGTCGGCGGGAAGGGCGGCCTTCGCGGTCGCAACCAGGGCGGCGAACGTCTTCGGCTCGGTGACGGCCAGGTCGGCCAGGATGCGGCGGTCAACGCCGACTCCGGCCAGGTTCAGGCCCTGGATGAAACGGTTGTAGGTGAGACCGTTGGCGCGGGCGGCAGCGTTGATGCGCTGGATCCACAGGCGACGGAAGTCACCCTTGCGGCTGCGGCGGTCGCGGTACGCGTAGACGAGCGAGTGGATGACCTGCTCTTTGGCCTTGCGGTACAGTCGCGAACGCTGACCGCGGTAACCGGATGCGCGCTCGAGGATGACCCTGCGCTTCTTGTGGGCGTTGACGGCCCTCTTTACTCTTGCCATGTTCTGATTCCTCTGTAGTTCGGGTCGGCTTACTTGCCGAGAAGCTTCTTGACGACCTTGGCGTCGGCTGGCGACAGCACCTGGTCTTCGTTCAGGCGACGCTTGCGCTGCCCTGACTTCACTTCCAGGTTGTGGCGCATTCCGGCCTGCTGCTTCATGATCTTGCCGCTACCGGTGACCTTGAAACGCTTCTTGGACCCGGAGTGGGTCTTCTGCTTGGGCATTTCTCTCCTTGTTTACTGTCGTACTGTTCATCGCCGGGGCACCCAGAGGTGCCGACGAAACCTATGGCCTACTCGGCGGCCGTTGTGTCCTCTGCCGGGGCGTTCCTGGTCGGCTTGCTCGCCGCCTTCTTCGCGTCGGTCTCCGCCTTGACGTCGGCCTTGGTCTTCAGCGGACCGATGACCATGACCATGTTGCGACCGTCGATGGTCGGGGTCGACTCGACCGAACCGAACTCGGCCACGTCCTCGGCGAACTTCTGGAGCAGGCGGACGCCCTGCTCGGGGCGCGACTGCTCGCGGCCGCGAAACAGGATCATGGCCTTCACCTTGTCGCCGGACTTCAGGAAGCCCTCGGCGCGCTTGCGCTTGGTCTCGTAGTCGTGCTTGTCGATCTTGAGCCGGAACCGAACCTCCTTGAGGATCGTGTTCGACTGGTTGCGCTTGGCTTCCTTCGCCTTCTGCGCCGTCTCGTACTTGAACTTGCCGAAGTCCATGATCTTGACGACCGGGGGCCGGGAATTGGGAGCAACCTCAACCAAATCCAGGTCGGCCTCCTGAGCGAGGCGCAGGGCCTCCTCAATGCGGACAACGCCGACCTGCTCGCCCCCGGGGCCAACGAGACGGACTTCCGGGACGCGGATTCGGTCATTCGTTCTGGGATCGCTGATGCGGTCCTCCTCATGTACTCGTCTGCGAAAACTATGTGCCTGGCCTGCGGCGGATGCCGTGGCGACGAGAGGGAGGATTCACCCAGAGAGACCCCGCACAGGATGCGGAACTGCACTGGCACGGCACCCTTCAGTACTACCGACGAGCACGAGGTGCGCGTCAGCGGGGTGCCAACAACCCGGTAACCTTTAGAGCACGGCGGTCAAGCGCGGGTGGGAGAATCTCCACTTTCGTATCCGGAACCGACAACGGTTCCAGAGCCCGGACGATTCTAGCAGAGGAAATCTTGATGAGCGATACCCCGCGTCCCGGTGGACACGAGGCCCACGACAACGACATCTACGACATGCCGGCCGGCGCCGCACGCGACATCGCGGACGTGCCTGCAATCGAGGTCATCAACACTGTGGCCGTGCATCTCATGAGCGCCGCGGCCGTCAAGTGCGGTCTGGCCGACAACCCCGACACCGAGACGGACCTCGACGAGGCCCGCAAGCTCATCACGGCCCTCGCGGGACTCATCACGGCTGCTGCCCCCGACCTCTCCGACTCGCACGCGCGGCCCCTGCGCGACGGGCTCCGTTCATTGCAGCTCGCCTTCCGCGAGGCATCCGCATTCCCCGACGCACCGGGCAAGGGCCCGGGCGAGAAGTACACCGGCCCGGTCTCCTAGGCTCAGCCCGCAGCGGGCACGACGCGTACGGCGAGGGAGTCGACCCCCAGGGCGATTCCCTCGCTGCGTGACCACCACTCCTGCAGCCGCGCCACCAGTTCCTGCAGTGCGCGCTCATCGAGTCCCGGCCTGAGCGCCAACTCGACGACCATCTCTGGGCCCTGCAGCCGCGCAGCGGGATCGCCCGCGCGCAGTGTCACCGCAGCGACATCCGCTTCCGGCGCGACGGATGCGTCAAACTCGCCAATGATCGCCTGGCTTTCGAACGGCGCCACCCACGGCAGCGACTGGGCTATCGCCCAGAGCGCCGGCCGACGGATGACGAACTCCGTCTCGCTCGTGGGGTCGACGACGACGAGCTCGGTCGCCTCATCCGCCGCCGCAAGCGCCACCCGTACGGCGTCGGCGGGCACGGGTCGAGCCGAGGGATTCCACGCCTGCATGGCCGCCACCGAGCTGAAGACGGGGAGCACATTGCGCCCGTCGGGGCCAGCAACCGTCACGATCGCAAGGTCTGCGCTGTTGTCGACCGTCACGCCGTGCTCGTTCGTGCCCGTCTCGCCAAGCGACGCAACGAGCGGGATGAGAAGGCGACTTCCGCGGATCGCGTCGACGACCTGTGCGGACGATGCCTCCCCGCGCCGGAAGGAGGAGATGGCGGCGATGAACTCGGCCGGCGCCGAGCCATCGTCATCGGCAAAAGGGGTCTCGCCGAATGAGCGGCCCGCCCAGGGCTGGCCGGCCGAATCGGTGCCGCCGGTGTGGTGGCTGTGCGAGGGACCCGCCGTCACGCGCCCGCGACGTCCAAGGCCTCGGCGAGGGTGAAGGCACCGTTGTAGAGGGCCTTGCCGACGATGGCACCCTCGAGTCCGAGCGGGACGAGCTCCCGCAGGGCGATGAGGTCATCGAGGCTCGAGATGCCCCCGGAGGCGATGACCGGCTTGTGGGTGTGCTCGAGCACCTGGCGGAGGAGCTCGACGTTCGGCCCCTGCATGGTGCCGTCCTTCGTGACATCCGTCACGACGTAGCGCGCACATCCGGCCTCTTCGAGACGATCCATGACCGACCAGAGGTCGCCACCGTCCTGGGTCCAGCCACGGGTGGCGAGGGTCGTGCCGCGCACGTCGAGCCCGACGGCGATCGCCTCGCCATACTCCGCGATGACATGCGCTGCCCACTCCGGGTTCTCGAGGGCCGCGGTGCCGAGGTTGAGCCGCTTCGCGCCCGTCGCCAGCGCCGCCTCGAGGGAACGGTCATCGCGGATGCCACCCGAGAGCTCGATGTTGAGCGAGCCACGCACCTGGCGGATCACCTTCTTGATGATGCCGTGGTTGTCTCCGCGCCCGAACGCCGCGTCGAGGTCGACGAGGTGGATCCAGTCGGCCCCCTGATTCGCCCAGGCCTCGGCGGCCGCGACCGGGTCGCCGTAGCTGGTCTCGCTGCCGGCCTCGCCGCGCGTGAGACGCACAGCCTTGCCGTCAGACACATCGACGGCAGGGAACAGGGTCAGGCCGGGTGTCGTGTTGAACTCGCTCATCCTGGGCTTTCTTCGGGGGCATGCCGGGGGGAAGGAAATGAAGGCTCGCGCCGGGGCGCGCAACAAGTCACCGATACTACTCCGGAAGCCAGCGGCAGCGAATTCGATGACTCAGAGCGTGCGAAGCCAGTTGCTGAGCACGCGGATGCCCGCGCCGCCGGACTTCTCGGGATGGAACTGCGTCGCGCTCAGCGGGCCATTCTCAACCGCCGCGAGGAACCGTCCGCCGTGGTCGGCCCACGTGAGTCGCGCCGCCGGGAAGGGCGGCATCGCGTCGATGCCCCACTCCTTCGCGGCGTAGGAGTGCACGAAGTAGAAACGCTCGTCTTCGACACCATCGAAGAGCACCGAGTCTTCAGGCACCTCGACACTGTTCCAGCCCATGTGGGGAACGACGGGAGCGTCGAGCTCGTCGACCGTGCCCGGCCACTCCCCGAGCCCCTCGGTCGTGACGCCGCGTTCGACGCCCCTCTCGAACATCACCTGCATTCCGACGCAGATCCCGAGCACGGGGCGCCCTCCGGCCAGGCGACGGTCGATCATCTCGCCGCCGCCGACCTTCTCGAGCGCCGCCATGACGGCGGAGAACGCACCGACTCCCGGCACAAGGAGGCCGTCGGCCTCGGCGACCCGCTTGGGGTCAGCCGTCAGCTCCACGTCAGCGCCCGCAAGTTCCAGGGCCTTGACGGCGGAGTGCACGTTGCCGCTGCCGTAATCGAGTACGACGACACTGGGCTTGACGAGACCGGGCTTGGACGCGAGCGTCACAGCGCGCCCTTCGTCGACGGCACCCCGCTCACGCGGGCATCCCGCTCGATCGCCTTGCGCATTGCGCGGGCGAAGGCCTTGAACTCGGCCTCGGCAATGTGGTGGGGGTCGCGGCCGCCGAGCACGCGCACGTGCACCGTGAGCCCAGCGTGGAACGTGATGGCCTCGAACACGTGGCGCACCATCGACCCCGTGAAGTGGCCGCCGATAAGGTGGAACTCAAACCCTGCAGGCTCGCCCTCGTGCACGAGGTACGGGCGCCCGGACACGTCGACGACGGCGCTCACGAGCGCCTCGTCGAGTGGCACCATCGCGTCGCCGAAACGCGAGATTCCGGCCTTGTCGCCGAGTGCCTGCGCGAGCGCCTTGCCCAGCACGATGCCGATGTCCTCGACCGTGTGGTGCACGTCGATCTCCACGTCGCCCGTGGCGCGCACCGTGAGGTCGATGAGCGAGTGCTTGGCGAAGGCCGTCAGCATGTGGTCATAGAACGGCACCGAGGTACTGATGTCGGCGCGCCCCGTGCCATCAAGGTCAAGTGAGAGCTCGACGCTCGACTCGCTCGTCTGGCGCGTCAACTGCGCGACACGACGACCCGATGTTTCGGCCTGCTCTGCCATTGCTGCATCCTCATCTCGCGGCGTCGCCGCCGCGCGGCGAGCCAATTGGGGTGGGCGAATGCCCGCATCAAGTCTAGCGAGCGGCGACCGCTGCGTCCGCGGTGTTCACCGAGCGCCGAATGATGCTCCGCCGAGGTCACGGAGCGCCTCGAGGAACAGGGTTGTCTCGCGCTCGGTGCCGGCCGTCACCCGCAGGTGGTGCGGGATTCCGAGGTCCCGGATGATGATGTCGCGTTCCAGGAGTGCCTCGAAGAGCGCGTGAGGTTGGTGGACTCCCCCGAACAGCACGAAGTTCGCCTCGCTCGGCCAGACCGTGAAGCCCAGTTCGGGCAGCTCCTTCAGGAGCCGATCGCGCTGCCCGCGGATGTCGCCAACCATGGCGAGCATCTCGCTCGTGTGGTCGAGCGCAGCGACCGCCGCTGCCTGCGTCAGCGCAGAGAGGTGGTACGGCAGCCGCACGAGGCGGATCGCGTCGCAGACCGCAGGGTCCGCGATCATGTATCCGACGCGAGCACCCGCGAAGGCGAAGGCCTTGCTCATGGTGCGCGAGACGATGAGCCGCTCTCGGCCCTCGAGCAGTGAAAGCGCCGAACGCGATCCTTCGGGGGCGAACTCCGCGTAGGCCTCGTCGACGACAACCATTCCGTCGGTTGCCTCGTATGCCGCCACGATCGTGTCGAGGGAGACAGGCGTGCCGGTCGGATTGTTGGGTGCACAGAGGAAAACGAGGTCAGGCTTCGTCTTCTCGATCCACTCCGTCACCAGCGCGGGCGAGAGTTCATAGCCGGGATCGCGTTCACCAGTGACCCACGTGGTATCGGTGCCCGCAGCGATGATCGAGTGCATCGAGTAGGTCGGAGGGAAGCCGAGCACGGAACGCCCGGGACCGCCGAAGGCCTGCAGCACTTGCTGGAGCACCTCATTCGAGCCGTTCGCCGCCCAGATGTGCTCGGGGGTCGCGCCGTGGCCGACATAACTCGCGAGGCGCTCGCGCAGCGTCGTGAACTCCCGGTCGGGGTAGCGGTTGATACCGATGAGGGCCTGCGCGAGTGACGTGACGACATCGTGCGCGACACTCTCCGGAATCGGATGGGTGTTCTCGTTGACGTTGAGCGCAACGCTCACCTGCTCCTGGGGAGCTCCGTACGGAGTCAGCCCACGGAGGTTGTCGCGAATGGGAAGGTCTGCGAGTGATGCCACTGCCCCATTCTAGGAGCGGGCGAACCGAGCCTGCTCAGTAGCGAGCGGGGACGAGGAGTTCCTGGCCGGGCACGACGTCGAGGGAGTCGAGCTGGTTCACCTGCACGAAGGACGCGATCACGTCGCGCGGGTCGGCGTCGGGCGCCACCTCGCTCGCGATCGACCAGAGCGACTGGCCGGATGAGACGGTCACGGCTTCGAGCGGAGCGCCCGCTGTGCCGCTCGCAGTCGCCATGCCGCCGTTGAGGCCGAGCAGGAGCGCCGCGATGACAAGAGGGGTAGCAGCGAGCGTCGTGAAGACCACCCGGCCGCGCCGGGTGAGGCGAAGGCGAGGGCGAGCGGCGATCGACTCGACCGGGCGCAGCCTCGGGTACTCGCGGGTGGGTGATGCGGTGGTGCTCATTGCTGACTCCTTTCGCCGTCGTGCTGCCCAGTTGGCCGCTGTGGCCTCGGGAGAAGGTTCCGCACCCGGCACTCGGCCGGGAGCGCCGGGTGCGGAACTTTGTACCGAACATATCTTCGAATTAGTTCGAGCGCAAGCACCGGGAATCCCGAATTCCGCGATGCACACCTCGACACACTCGAACAGATGTTTGTATCTGGGCATCCAGGCGGATACAGTTTCGATTGTTGAGAGACAGCACATCAGCACCCACCGACATTCGGATCGCGTGACGAGGAGACCATGGACGAGAAGCCCTCACCCCGCAGGCGCAAGAGCCTCAGCGAGAAGCAACTCGCCATCCTCGAGTTCATCCAGCGCGCGGTGTCGACCAAGGGGTACCCGCCGAGCATGCGCGAGATCGGCGATGCCGTCGGCCTTGCGTCACTCTCAAGCGTCACGCACCAGCTGGGGCAGCTGGAGCTGAGTGGCTACCTCCGCCGGGATCCCAATAGGCCTCGCGCGATCGAGGTGCTGATCGACCTGCCGCAGAATGAGCGCAGTGAGAGCCCCGACGACTCGATCCCGTCGGTGCCGCGCGGCGATGCGGCGATGGTCCCCCTTGTGGGACGCATCGCGGCCGGTGTTCCGATCACGGCCGAGGAACAGATCGACGAGGTGTTCCCCGTGCCGCGGCAGCTTGTCGGCAAGGGCGAACTCTTCATGCTCAAGGTCGTCGGAGACTCGATGATCGACGCCGCCATCTGCGACGGCGACTGGATCGTCGTGCGCCAGCAGAAGACTGCCGAGAACGGTGACATCGTCGCGGCGATGCTCGATGACGAAGCCACCGTCAAGGTCTTCCAACAGCGCGACGGCCACACGTGGCTCCTGCCCCGCAACAGCGCCTTCGCCCCCATCCTCGGCGACTACGCCGAGGTGCTCGGCAAGGTCGTCGCTGTCCTCCGAGCGGTCTAGCGTCTCCCCCTTGCGGCGGTGCCCCGAGGCGTAGCCCGTTCGCAAAAGACCATCCGTGCGATGGATGCTCCGGCAATGATCGGTGCCCTAGCGTGAATGTCGCGGGACGACTGTCCCTGCAAGACGACAGAGAGGGGCACCTTGATCGAGGCGACAGCGCTCACGAAGCGCTATGGAAGCCGAACGGCGGTCGACAATGTCGACTTCACCGTGCGGCCCGGCACGGTGACGGGCTTTCTCGGCCCGAACGGTGCCGGCAAGTCAACGACCATGCGCATGATCGTGGGGCTCGACAAGCCGAGCGCCGGTAGCGTCACCGTCAATGGCAAGGCGTACCGCGAACACCGGGCTCCCATGCGCGAGGTCGGCGTGCTGCTCGACGCCAAGGCCGTGCACACCGGTCGCAGCGCCTACAAGCACCTCCTTGCGATGGGGGCGACGCACGGCATCGGTAGGGCTCGCGTGCAGGAGGTCATGGAACTGACCGGCCTCGCGAGCGTCGCACGCAAGCGTGTCGGCGGTTTCTCCCTCGGAATGGGGCAGCGGCTCGGCATCGCGGCCGCACTGCTCGGCGACCCCGCGACGCTCATCCTCGACGAGCCCGTCAACGGCTTAGATCCGGAGGGCGTGCAGTGGGTGCGCAAGCTCGTGCGGCATCTCGCCGCCGAGGGACGCACTGTGCTGCTCTCCTCCCATCTGATGAGCGAGATGGCACAGACCGCCGATCACATCATCGTTCTCGGTCGCGGTCGCGTCCTCGCCGACGCGCCCGTCTCCGACATCATCGCGGGCGCCGGTGGCTCGACCGTGCGCGTGCGCACACCGCGCCCCGAGCTGCTGGCCCAGGCACTTCCGGATGCGCAGCAGACTCCGCTCTCCGACGGCGCGATCAGCCTGAACGGCGTCACGGCGGAACAGGTCGGCGAGGCCGCTGCGGTCCACGGGGTCGTGCTCCACGAGCTCACGCCCGTCGCGAGCTCACTCGAAGAGGCCTACATGGCCCTCACCCAGGACGAAGTCGAGTACCGCGCCGGTGGCGCCGTGCCCGTGGGAGGTACCCGATGACCGCGACATCCGTCTCCATCCCGCGGGGAGCACGACTGAGCTTCGGCGGCCTCGTGCGTTCCGAGTGGATCAAGTTCACGAGCCTGCGCTCGACCTACTGGAGCTCGGGCATCATCCTCGTGCTGTGGGTCCTCCTCGCGCTGCTGCTCTCATCCGTCGCCAACTTCTCGGCGATCGACCCCATGACCGGCGAGGACCTCCCCGCCACCGACGAACTTCGCCAGAGCGCGACGATGTCGGCGGTCACGAGCGGCGTCATGTTCGGGATGCTCGTGGCGGGCATCCAGGGCGTGCTGAGCATCTCGGGCGAGTACTCGACGGGCATGATCAAGTCGAGCCTCGCGGCGGCACCGGGCCGTCTCGGCATGTATGCGGCCAAGGGCGTCGTGACCTTCGTCTGGATGTTCCTGCTCGGTGCGGTCAGCGTGCTCGCCGCCTACCTTGTGGCGATGCCGTTCCTCAGCGCAGACGACATGCTCGCACCCCTTGGTGCCGAGGAACTGGTGGCCATGCTTGGCGCCGCGACATTCCTCGGCTTCGTGGGACTCTTCGGTCTCGGCATCGGCACCCTCGTCCGCTCGGGCGCGGGCGGGATCGCGATCGTCGTCGGCGTGCTCATGGTGCTGCCGATGGCGCTCGGCATCTTCTCCATCTGGATCGAATGGATCTCAGATGTCATCCCCTACATGTTCGACTCTGCGGGGAATGCCATGATGACGATCCCAGGTGGCGATGGCACCCCCACGCCGACCGGGATGATGACAACACTCGAGCCGGGCATGGCCGCGCTGGTCGCGCTCGCGTGGACCGCCGCCAGCCTGCTGCTCGGAGCACTCGCCCTCAAGGGGCGCGACGCCTGATCGCGCAGGAGCGCGTGCGGGGCCCCGGTCGGTTCGCCGACCGGGGCCTCGCCCGTTCTCGGCCGCGGAGGGCGGCGACAGCCAGCTAGGAGCTCGGCGTCGACTCGCCCCGCGCTGCCACGTCGACCGCGCGCAGCTGGGAGGCGAGTTGCCCGTCAACCATGGCGTGGAGCTTCGTGCCGTGCTCGCCATACGTCGACGCAAGCACGCGCCCCCGGTCATGGGCGAGCGCGACGAGGTCTCCCCTGTCAAAGGGCACGACGACCTCGATCTCTTCGGCGAGGTCGGGCAGCACGTCCTGGATGCGCGCGAGGAGCTCCTCAACGCCCTCACCCGTGCGTGCGGACACGAAGATGCCGTCGGGCTCGAGGCCGCGAAGCAGCAGCCGCTGGTCGTCATCGGCGAGGTCGGCCTTGTTGAACGCGACGATCTCGGGGATGTCACGCGCACCCACCTCGCCGATGACGTCACGCACGGTCGCAAGTTGGCTTGCGGGATCCGGATGCGAGGCGTCGACGACGTGCACGATGACATCGGCCTCGGCGACCTCTTCGAGCGTCGAGCGGAACGCTTCGACGAGCTGGTGGGGCAGGTTGCGGACGAAGCCGACCGTGTCGGTCAGCGTGTAGTTGCGACCATCGGCCGTCACGGCTTTGCGCACCGTCGCATCCAGCGTCGCGAAGAGGGCGTTCTCGACGAGCACGCCGGCCCGCGTGATGCGGTTGAGCAGGCTCGACTTGCCCGCGTTGGTGTAGCCCGCGATCGCCACGCTCGGCACCGCGAAGCGGTTGCGGTTCGCGCGCTTCGCCTCACGCGCCGGCTTGAACTCCTTGATCTGGCGCCGAAGCTTCGCCATGCGGGAATGGATGCGGCGACGGTCGAGCTCGATCTTCGTCTCACCCGGGCCGCGGCTTCCCATACCCGCGCCAGCGCCACCCACCTGGCCACCGGCCTGGCGGGACATCGACTCACCCCAACCGCGCAGACGCGGGAGGAGGTATTCGAGTTGGGCGAGCTCCACCTGGGCCTTGCCCTCGCGGCTCTTGGCGTGCTGGCTGAAGATGTCGAGGATGACGGCCGTGCGGTCGATGACCTTGACCCGGATGACGTCTTCGAGAGCCCTCCGCTGGCTCGGAGCCAGTTCACCGTCGACGATCACGGTGTCGGCGCCGACCGCGGCGACGACATCCCGCAGTTCGTGCGCCTTGCCCTTGCCGAAGTAGGTGCTGGGGTCGGGCGTCGCCCGCTTCTGCAGCAGTCCGTCGAGCACGACGGCACCGGCCGTCTCGGCCAGCGCGAAGAGCTCCCGCATGGAGTTCTCCGCCTCCTTGAGCGTGCCCTGCGAGTAGATACCGATCAGGACGACTTTCTCGAGGCGCAACTGCCGGTACTCGACCTCGGTGACGTCTTCGAGCTCGGTCGAGAGGCCGGAGACCCGTCGAAGCGCCTCGCGCTCCTCACGGTCGAACTGCTCGCCATCCGTCTCACCGGTCGGGGCAGCGCCGGGATCTGACTGGAGCGCCTGGGCGCGTTCACTCGTGAAGATCGTGGAACCTGCAGGTCGGGTCGCCGCGTTGGCCAGCACGCGCTCGATGACATCTTCGTCACGACGCTCTTCAGATTCAGCTTCAGTCATTGGGTTAACCCTAGCTCCTCGCTATTCGATAGGTTTCTCTCCATGGCCAACGAGCACTACTTCTCCGCAGAACCGGAGAGTGAGCTCAAACTACGCCCGCTGACTGTGAACCTCGCGGGGCTGCCCCGCACACTCACGACGGCCGGTGGAGTGTTCAGTCCCGATCGCATCGACGTCGGCACCCAGGTGCTTCTTGCCAACACTCCCCCTCCGCCGCCGGGAGGGCACCTGCTGGATCTCGGCAGCGGTTGGGGCCCGATCGCCCTCACCATGGCGCTCGAATCACCTCACGCGACCGTCTGGGCGGTCGACGTGAACGAGCGTGCGCTCGACCTCGTGCGCCGGAATGCCGAGGCCCTTGGCCTCTCCAACGTCAACGCAGTGCTGCCCCAGGATGTTCCCGACGACGTGAGCTTCATGGGCATCCGCTCGAACCCACCGATCAGGGTGGGCAAGAACGTGCTCCACGACATGCTGCTGCACTGGCTGCCGCGGCTCGAGCCTGCGACCGACGCCTGGCTCGTCGTGCAGAAGAATCTCGGCTCCGACTCGCTGCACCGCTGGATGGAGGGTGCGCTGCCCGCGGGCTTCGCCGTCACGAGGGCGGCCACCAACAAGGGCTTCCGCGTGCTGCGCGTTCGCCGGCGCTGAGGGCGTCAGACGCTGAGGTCGCCCTCGAAGACAAGCACCGCTGGACCGCTCAGCGAGACGTGTTCCCCATCTTCGGCCGCCCACATCCGCACACCGAGCGAACCACCGGGCACGTCGACGCGCCAGTGGTCTGGGGCACCGGCGCCCGCCCAGTGACGCGTCGCGAGCGCAGCCGCCGCGGCACCCGTGCCACAAGAGAGGGTCTCGCCGCTCCCACGCTCGTGCACCCGCATCGTGATGTGCCCGACGCCATCGACGATGAGCGGGTCGTGCGGCACGACGAACTCGACGTTCGCGCCCTCCGGCGCCTCGGGCTCGAGGATGGGCGGGACTGAGAGGTCCGCGGCATCCAGCTCCTCCTTCGACGACAGCGCCACGACGACGTGCGGGTTGCCGACGTTGATGCCGAGAGCCGGACGGGCGACGGGCACGCCCGCCGTGCGGACAAGGGGGTCGGAACCGTCGAGGCGCCAGCGGCCGAGGTCGACCTGAAATCCACGCTGGTTGCGCTGGAGGTCACGCACGCCGGCCCGCGTGCCCACCGTCAGGGTGTCATTGCGGCCGAGCTCGACGAGTCCGTTTGCGGTGAGGTACTCCGCGAAGACACGGATGCCGTTGCCACACATCTCCGACGGCGAACCATCCGCATTGTGATAGTCCATGAACCACTCGGCAGCGTCATCCTCGGCGAGGGCAGCCGCCCCCTCCGGAAGCTTGGACGAGCGAACCGCCCGGATCACACCGTCTCCCCCCACGCCGAAGCGTCGGTCGGCGATCGCGGCGAGCTGCTCGGCGCTCAGCTCGATCGTGCCGTCTGGGTCGGCGAACAGCACGAAGTCGTTGCCCGTGCCGTGCCCCTTGGTGAAATGGATCTCAGGCATTGTCCAAGGATACGTGCGCGGCTGCGCCTGCCAGTGCGTGGGCAGCCGCGGCATCGGCCCGCTCGGGGTCGTCGTGCTCGAGCCAGAGCGCCGAACGATAGCGGCGGAACCAGCCCACCTGCCGCCGTGCGTAGCGCCGGGTGAGCGCCTGCGTCTGCTCGATCGCGGCGTCGCAGGAGAGCTCGCCCCGCAGCTGGGCGATCGCCTGCGCATAGCCGATGGCGCGCTGTGCCGTGACGCCACGCTCGATTCCGGCGGCCATGAGCGCCTCGACCTCGTCGAGCATGCCTGCGCGCCACATGCCCTCCACCCGCGCATCGAGTCGCTGCACGAGCACGTCCCGCGGCGCCGTGAGGCCCAGGATGCGGGTGCCCGGCCACCAGGGCGCGTCCTCGGGAAGGCCCGCGCCGAAGGGCTCCCCCGTGATCTCGATCACCTCCAACGCCCGCACGATGCGTCGTCCGTTGTGCGGTCCGATCGACTTCGCCGCGTCGGGGTCGCGCTCCTGCAGCCGACGGAAGAGTGCGCCGGGCCCGGATGCCTCGAGCTCGGCCTCGAGGCGCTCGCGTACGCCAGCATCCGTGCCGGGGAAGCGGAAGTCGAAGAGCACCGAGGAGATGTAGAGGCCCGAGCCTCCCACGAGGATCGGCGTCGCGCCTCGCTCCGCGATCTCGGTCACGGCCGCGCGTGCCTGCTCCTGGAAGGCAGCGACGCTCGCCTCCTCGTCGACGTCGAGCACGTCGAACATGTGGTGCGGGATGCCTCGGCGCTCCCCCAGTGGGATCTTCGCCGTGCCGATATCCATGCCGCGGTAGAGCTGCATGGCGTCGCCGTTGACGATCTCGGCCGAGCCACCGGCATCCGCGATGCGCTCGGCCACCTCGAGCGAGAGTTCGCTCTTGCCCGTGCCGGTCGCGCCGACGATCGCGATCAGGGGCGGCTGCTCGACCACAGTGCTCAGCGCTCTCCGTCAGCCGAGTCGTAGATCGGCACGGTCGCCACGCGGAGGGACGGCAACCCCAGGGAGACGCGCCCTGGCGTGCTCGTGCCGGTCGGCGCCGGCACACCGCACGACGCCGCCTCCGCACGGTCCCAGGCATCGCCGGAACGGGTACGACGGATGCTCGGCGCCGTTCCCGGCGCAGCATCCGCGATGAGGTAGAACGGCTTGGCGTCGCTCACGACGACCGTCACGATGTCACCGGGCCGCGGCGTCGGCGAACCCTCGGGAAGCGCGAAGTGCACGAGACGGCTGTCCTCGGCGCGACCGGAGAGCCGGTGCGTCTGCGCGTCTTTCGTGCCCTCGGCCGAGACCATGACGTTGACCGTCGTGCCGACGAGCTTCTGGTTCTCCTCCCAGGAGATGCGGTCCTGCAGTTCGACCAGCCGCTCGTAACGCTCCTGCACGACTGCCTTGGGCACCTGATCGGGCATCGTGGCCGCCGGGGTGCCGGGTCGGATCGAGTACTGGAAGGTGAAGGCGGAGGCGAAGCGCGCCTGCTCGACCACTCGAAGCGTCTCCTGGAAGTCCTCCTCGGTCTCGCCCGGGAAGCCAACGATGATGTCGGTCGAGATCGCGGCGTGCGGGATGCGATCGCGCACGCGGTCGAGGATGCCGAGGAACCGCTCCGAGCGGTAGCTGCGCCGCATCGCCTTAAGGATGCGGTCGGAACCCGACTGGAGGGGCATGTGGAGCTGTGGCATGACGTTGGGCGTCTCCGCCATGGCGTGGATCACGTCGTCGGTGAAGGCGGCAGGGTGCGGACTCGTGAAGCGCACGCGCTCGAGCCCATCGATGTCCCCCGTCGCCCGAAGGAGCTTGCTGAAGGCCTGCCGGTCGCCAAACTCGACGCCGTAGGAGTTGACGTTCTGGCCGAGCAGCGTGACCTCGATCGCGCCGTCGTCGACGAGTGCCTGCACCTCGGCGAGGATGTCGCCGGGACGGCGATCCTTCTCCTTGCCGCGGAGGGCAGGCACGATGCAGAAGGTGCAGGTGTTGTTGCAGCCGACGGAGATGGACACCCAGCCGCTGTGAGTCGATTCGCGCCGCGTCGGGAGCGTCGAGGGGAACACCTCGAGCGACTCGAGGATCTCGATCTCGGCCTTGCCGTTGTGCCGCGCGCGCTCGAGGAGCGTGGGAAGGGACCCCATGTTGTGCGTGCCGAAGACGACATCGACCCAGGGGGCCTTCTCGAGGATGACGTTCTTGTCTTTCTGGGCGAGACAGCCGCCCACCGCGATCTGCATCCCCTCATGGCGGCGCTTGATCGAGGCGAGCTGGCCGAGGTTGCCGTACAGCTTGTTGTCGGCGTTCTCGCGCACGGCACAGGTGTTGATGACGACGACATCCGGCTCCGTGCCGTCGGCCCGCACGTAGCCCGCCGCCTCGAGGGAACCGCTGAGCCGCTCGGAGTCGTGGACGTTCATCTGGCACCCATAGGTGCGCACCTCGTAGGTGCGCCGCGATGTGCTCTGGGGCGATGAGGGAGACGGAGCGAGCGTGGTCATGATCACGCTAGCCTAACGCCGCTGGGCCGCCCGGGTGGGGCGATCAGGAGCGCTCGAGGGTCACCGTGAGGCTGCGCTCGCTGAGCGTCGAGGTGGCCGTCGCCTCGAGCCTGTCGGCGGATGCCGCGTAGTCGGCCCGGTAGACGAGATCGCCGTGCACGGCGTCGACGTGGACGGTGATCGTGAGCACTCCTGCGTCGAGCTGCCAGGTGTCGCGCTGGTCGTGCCACTCGCCATCGTTGAAGGCGACGACGACCGTGTGGTCGGGCTCGAGTGTGAAGGAGGTGCGGTCGCCCGCACTGTCCACCCCCTGCCACGAGGTGCCGACGAGGGATTGCTCCTGCAACGTCTCTTCGGAGACCGCGCTGGGCGAGGGAGGTTGCGGACTCGCGGACTCTACGGCGGGAGGCATCGCCGAGCATCCGGCGAGGGCAGCGACCGCGAAGCCGCACAGGATGGCCCGGCCCAGATGCGTGGCTCGGCCCGGTTGCATGCCCCCATGCTAGTCGTGGGCTGTTGCGTGGCCCTCAGCGGAAGCGGACGCCTCCCGGACGGGAGCGCGGCGAACCGAGAGCCCGGTCGACAGCGTCGCGGATGACCTCGGACGAGTAGCCCTTGCGCTGGAGGAAGCCCGTGAGGCGGCGCTTGGCGGTCTCGTGGTCGTAGGACTGCAACTGGGAAGCTCGCTTCTCGGCGAGTTCGATGGCGCGTTCACGCTCGTCGTCCCGCCCCAGTGCCTCGAGGGCCGCGTCGATGATCTCCTGGTCGATGTGCCTGCGCCGGAGCTCCGCCACGATCCCTTGCCTGCCGAGCCCCTTGCGTTCGTGCTGCGTGCGCACGAGGGTCTCTGCGAGGGCGGAGTCATCGACCAGCCCGACCGACTCGAGCCGAGAGACCTCGTAGTCGATCGTCTCGTCGTCAAGGTCCCTGGATCGAAGGAGGTTCTCGACCTCCCAACGAGACATGTTGCGACGGCCGAGCCCCGCAAGGCTCACGTTGGACGCGCGCTTCGCCTGGCGCTCAGGAACCGGCGGTGCCTTGTGTGGGGCCTCATCGACCCCCGGCACCGCCCACCCTGCGTCGGCGGCGCGGGCGCCGGGGAGGTAGGTGACGGGGGCGAGACGCTCGCCCCCATCACCGCTGCTGGAGGACACTACGTCAGGCTCCTACGGCCTTGCGGCCGGCGACCTTGGGCGCGATTGGCTCAACGTTGTCTGCCGGTGCCGCGGCAGCATTCGGGCCTTTCGTGATGCCGAGCTTGACGAGGATCTTGTCTTCGATCTCCTTGGCAACCTCGGGGTGCTCGATGAGGTACCGCCGGGAGTTCTCCTTGCCCTGCCCGAGCTGGTCACCGTCGTAGGTGTACCAGGCACCCGACTTGCGGACGATGCCATGCTCGACGCCGAAGTCGAGCAGGCTGCCCTCGCGGGAGATGCCGACGCCGTAGAGGATGTCGAACTCGGCCTGCTTGAAGGGCGGCGCCATCTTGTTCTTGACGACCTTGACGCGAGTGCGGTTTCCGACCGCGTCGGTGCCCTCCTTGAGGGTCTCGATGCGGCGGATGTCGAGGCGAACCGAAGCGTAGAACTTGAGTGCCTTACCACCCGCAGTGGTCTCGGGGCTGCCGAAGAACACGCCGATCTTCTCGCGGAGCTGGTTGATGAAGATCATGGTGGTGCCGGTCGAGTTGAGGCCACCCGTGAGCTTGCGGAGCGCCTGGGACATGAGTCGCGCCTGCAGGCCGACGTGGGAGTCGCCCATCTCGCCCTCGATCTCGGCGCGCGGCACGAGTGCGGCGACGGAGTCGATGACGATCAGGTCGATCGAGCCCGAGCGCACGAGCATGTCGGCGATCTCAAGTGCCTGCTCACCCGTGTCGGGCTGGGAGACGAGGAGCGAGTCGATGTCGACGCCGAGGGACTTGGCGTACTCCGGGTCGAGCGCGTGCTCCGCGTCGATGAAGGCCGCGATGCCGCCGGCGCGCTGCGCGTTGGCGATCGCGTGGAGCGTGAGCGTCGTCTTACCCGAGGACTCCGGGCCGTAGATCTCGACGATGCGTCCGCGGGGCAGGCCGCCGACGCCGAGCGCGACGTCGAGGGCGATGGAACCGGTGGGGATGACCTGGACGGGTGCACGATCGTCACTGCCGAGGCGCATGACCGAGCCCTTGCCGAACTGCCGGTCGATCTGCGCGAGTGCGGTGTCGAGTGCCTTCTCGCGGTCGGCTGCTGATGCCATTGTGAAGCTCCTGTCGTTGCGCACGCCCGGAATGTCTTCGGCCGTGACGAGGTGATGTGCCTGTCTTCTGTCGCCTTGCAGGAGGACCGATGGTGCAGGGTCCGGATGCGTACGACAAGGCTGGTTGTCGGCGTATCGCCAGCACCTCAGACACTAGGAGGCACCACCGACAGTCGTCGGGGGTGCAGCCGAAAGTGTGAGAACTGCCTTCGATCCGCCGCTGTGAAGGAGCCTACTCTTGACCGAACACATGTTCGAGTAGATGTTCGGCGTGTCGTCCCTGAAATCCGAGCCGATGCGCCCGGGTCAGGGCTCGCGCAGACGGCCGACGCCGTGCCACCGGTCCGGGGGCACGTCAGACGCCTTGCACAGGGCAACCCAGATGTCGCGCGGTGAAGCGCCCTGGCGGAGCGCGACCTCGCCGGTGACGCCGCCGAGCTCGGTCAGCACCAGGTCGTGCACGAGCATCCGGCCATAGGTCTCGCCGAACTCCTCGCTGACGGCGATCCAGAACTCACTCAGGCGCACGACGCCCCCGGGATCGGCAGGGCGGAGAGACTCAGCGGACCGCCATGTCGGGCTCGATGGACGACTCGAAGCCGTCGCGCGAGAACTCGCGCTTGAATGCGCTGCCGAAGTCTTCCGGAACAGTGTCGGGAATGACATTCAGGCCCTCGATGATCGCCATGCGATCACCGACCTCATGCATGATGACGGAGATCGGAGTGTCGAGCGCTTCTGCGACCGAGGCGAGGATCTCTGAGCTGGCCTCTTTCTGGCCGCGCTCCACCTCGCTCAGGTAGCCGAGCGCCACACTGGCGCGGCTCGCAACCTGACGGAGGGTGTGCCCCTTCTGCAGGCGGAAGTCCCGCAGAACGTCCCCGATTTCCTGACGAACGAGAACCATTGGACCCTCCCCAAAATGTACGTGACTGGAAGCCTAGCGTGGGTGAAACTCTAGTCATCGCAGTCTGTGCGGTGCTTGTGAATGTACCTGCTGTAACCGGATCGTAGCGAGGGTATTCCCAGATTCGATCAGCGGAGTCGATCAAGCACCGCGAGCACCGCGGCATCCGCCGCCTGGCGGCGGACCGAGTCGCGGTCCCCCTCGAACTCGTGAGCCGAGACGCGGAGGTCGGAGTCGATCGCGACACCGATGAAGACAGTGCCCGGCTGCCGGCCGTCCTGCCAGTCGGGGCCGGCGACGCCCGTCGTCGAGACGCCGATGTCGGCGGGGCCATCGACCGCGAGCACCTCACGCACGAGGGATGCCATCTGGCCCGCGACATCCGGATGCACGGCCCCGTGCACATTGAGGATCGAGGCGTCGACGCCCAGCACGCTGCGCTTGAGCTCCGTGTTGTATGCGACCACCCCACCCAGCACGGTTGCGGATGCCCCGGGCGTCGCGATCAGGTCGGACACGAGGAGCCCGCCCGTCAGCGACTCGGCAACGGCGATCGTGAGCCTGCGCTCGATCAGCAGTTCGACGAGTTCGCGGGAGGCGGTCACGCCGACCTCCCCTGCCGCGCCTTGAGGAGATAGTCGAGGCCCGAGATGAGGGTCGCCGCGACAGCAGCTGCCATGAGCGCGCCATTGACCCAGTGGATCCAGTCCCCCACGACCGTCCACAGCGGAACCAGGAAGAAGGAGATCGCGACCGACTGCAGCACGGTCTTGAGCTTGCCGCCGCGCGAGGCCGGGATGACCCGGTCACGCAGCATCGCGACCCGGTAGAGCGTGATGCCGATCTCGCGGATGAGGATCACCGCGACGACCCACCATGCGAGCTCGTCGAGCAGGGCGAGGCAGACCAGCGCGCCTCCCGTCAGCAGCTTGTCTGCGATCGGGTCCATGAGCTTGCCGAAGTCGGTCACGAGATTGCGCCGGCGGGCGATGTGCCCGTCGATGCTGTCGGTCGCGATGCCGACGACGAAGACGGCAGCGGCGGCCCAGCGGAGGGGCGAATCCGCCCCCGCGTCGGCAAGGAGCATCCAGAAGAACAGGGGCGCCATGAGGATGCGCACGATCGTGATGATGTTCGGCACGTTCAGGATGCTTGCCGGTGTGTCTCCCGCGCGAATGACGCGGCCACGCAGTGAATCGGGGAGCCCCACGCGCGTTACTCCCTGTCGGTCAGCTGCCAGGCATCCTCGTTGTCAGATGCCTCGACCTCATCGTAGCCGCTCGTCATGGCAGCGACAGGGTCCTCGGCGTGCGAGGCCTGGGCGGAGGGCGCGGCGGGCGCGGCCGAGGGAGCCGGCGGCTCCTCCCCGCGCAGGCGGGCTAGCACGCCGGGGAGCTGCTCGGGCGTGACCAGCACGTCGCGCGCCTTGGAACCTTCCGAGGGGCCGACGATCTCTCGAGACTCCAGGAGGTCCATGAGGCGCCCAGCCTTGGCGAAGCCGACACGCAGCTTGCGCTGGAGCATCGATGTCGAGCCGAACTGCGTGCTCACGACGAGTTCCGCCGCGGCGAGCAGCACCTCGAGGTCGTCGCCGATGTCGCTGTCGATCTGCTTCTTCTCGGCGACCTCGGCAACGTCCTGCCGGTACTCGGGCCGGGCCTGCTGCGTTACGTGCTTGACGACGGCGTTGACCTCGTCTTCGCCGACCCAGGCACCCTGCACACGGATGGCCTTGTTGGCCCCCATGGGGAGGAACAGGGCATCGCCCTGGCCGATGAGCTTGTCGGCGCCCGGCTGGTCGAGGATGACGCGGGAATCGGTCATGCTGCTCACCGCGAACGCGAGTCGGCTCGGCACGTTGGCCTTGATGAGTCCCGTGACGACATCGACGCTCGGCCGCTGCGTCGCCAGCACGAGGTGGATGCCCGACGCGCGGGCGAGCTGCGTGATGCGCACGATCGAATCCTCGACGTCGCGCGGCGCGACCATCATGAGGTCCGCAAGCTCGTCGACGACAACGAGCAAGTAAGGGTAGGCCTTGAGCTTTCGCTGGCTGCCCTCCGGCAGCACGATCTCGTTGTTGATGACCGCGGCGTTGAAGTCGTCGACGTGCCGGTAGCCGAAGCTCGCGAGGTCGTCGTATCTCATGTCCATTTCCTTCACGACCCACGCGAGCGCCTCAGCGGCCTTCTTGGGATTCGTGATGATGGGCGTGATGAGATGCGGAATGCCGGCATAGGGCGCGAGTTCGACGCGCTTTGGATCGATGAGCACCATGCGCACCTCGGATGGCTTGGCGCGCATGAGGAGGGAGGTGATCATCGAGTTGACGAACACCGACTTGCCCGAGCCGGTGGAACCGGCGACGAGGAGGTGGGGCATCTTGGCAAGGTTGGCGACAACGAAGCCGCCTTCGACGTCCTTGCCCACCCCGATCGTCATGGGGTGACGGCTGGCGGTGCTCGCCTTCGACCGCAGCACGTCGCCGAGGGAGACGATCTCGCGGTCGGTGTTTGGGATCTCGATACCGATCGCGCTCTTGCCGGGGATGGGCGAGAGGATGCGCACCTCGTTGCTCGCGACCGCGTAGGAGAGGTTCTTGCTGAGCGCCGTGACGCGCTCGACCTTCACGCCGGGACCGAGCTCGATCTCGTAACGCGTCACCGTCGGACCACGACTGAACCCCGTGACCTTGGCGTCGACCGAGAACTGCTTGAGCACCTCGGTGATCGCTGCGACGACATCGTCGTTGACCTGCGAGCGCGACTTGGGGGGCGTGCCCTGCTTCAGGGTCGACGATGCGGGGAGCCGGTACGGTGCCTGCGGACGATCGGACTCTGCGTCGAACTCCCCCTGGCGACCCTTCTCCGACGCCGAGTCGGCGAAGCCGGGAAGAGGCTCGACGGCAGAGTCGCCGTCGTCGCGGATGCCCGTGCCCTGGCCAGCGGCCGGCGGCACCTCGCCCGTGAAGCGCTTGACCGCATCCTCGGCCTTCGCGAGCTCCTCGAGCAGCTCGACGCCACCGAAGGGATTCTCTGTGACGGGAGGCGCATCCGTCGGCACGATGTCGGTCTCGTCGGCGCGGGCCACGACGGGGCTGTCGAAGGCGGGATCGGTCTCGCGCTGCGACTTGTTGCGGCGCCACCAGGGCAGCGTTGCCGCCTCCTCGGGGTCAATGCCCAGATCGCCGAAGTCTGTGATCTCGGTCGTGGCATCCGCCCTCGAACGCTCCGAGCCCTCGGGGAGCTGCTCGCCGAAGAGGTAGGCGTAGAGCTCGCGGAAGCGGCGACCGATGCGGTTCGGTGGCGTCTTGGTGATGATGAAGATCGACAGCAGGAGCAGCACGCCCATGAGCGCGACGCCCAGCCAGGCGACCCCGAGCTGCACGAAGGGCTGGCCCGCGATCCACCCCAGGATGCCGCCGGCATACGCGAGCGCGACAGGACCGTCGGTCGGCTGCGGCGTGCCGCCGAAGATGTGGCACAGGCCGCTCACGCTGACGAGGAGCACGGCGAGCCCGATGCCGATGCGGCCGTTGTCATTGACGGAGGCCGGATGCCGGAAGAGCCACAGTGCGAAGAGCACCATGATCACCGGGAGCGCGTAGGCGACCCTGCCGAAGAGCCCGCCGAAGGTCCAGGCGTCGAGCGCCATCGCGACCGGGTCATTCGGCATGAACCACTCGACCACGGCGCCCGCGATCGCGAGCAGGAAGATGAAGAAGGGCACGCCGTCGCGGCGCTCCTCCTTGGCGAGCGTCTCGCGCCCGAAGAGGCGGGCGGCAGCGCCCACGACGTGGGCGGCACCGAGCCAGGCGCTCGTGACGACGCCGCGCTCCGGCGCAGGTGGCTGCGCAGGGAGTTTCTTCGTCGCCGCCGTGCGCGCGGGAGCCTTCGCGTTGCGCGCCGAAGCGTTTCGCGCGCGCGACGTCGACTTGGTGCTCGTAGCCATGCGACCACGGTACCTGCGGGCACCGACGAAGGCCGGTTAGGGGTGCGGCGTGGTCGGGATACCGCTCTAGGCCTCGATCACGACTGGGACAATCATGGGCCGGCGACGGTGCTGCGTGTTGACCCAGCGCCCGACCGTGCGACGGATGACCTGGCTGAAGGCGTGAGCGTCGCGCGTACCGTTCTCGGCGGCCTCCGCGAGGGCCTTCACGACCTGCGGCTTGACGGCGTCGAACACTGCCTCATCCTCCGCGAAGCCGCGGGACTGGATCTCCGGCCCGACGATGACTCGGCCCGTCTGCGCGTCGATCGCAGCAAAGATCGAGATGAAGCCCTCCTCGGCGAGGATGCGGCGATCCTTGAGGTCGGCATCCGTGATCTCACCGACGGTCGAGCCATCGACGTAGACATAGCCGAGATCGAGCTGGCCGACTACCGTCGCCTCGCCGTCACGCAGGTCGATGACCGTGCCGTCTTCGGCGATGATCGTGTTCTCCTCCGGGATGCCCGTCTGCACCGCGAGCTGCTGGTTGGCGACCAGGTGCCGGTATTCACCGTGCACGGGGAGCACGTTCTTGGGCTTCAGGATGTTGTAGCAGTAGAGCAACTCCCCCGCGCTCGCGTGGCCGGAGACGTGCACCTTGGCATTGCCCTTGTGCACGACGTTGGCGCCCAGCTTGGTGAGGCCGTTGATGACGCGGTAGACCGCGTTCTCATTGCCTGGAATGAGGCTCGAGGCAAGGATTATCGTGTCGCCCTTGCCGATCTCGATCTTGTGTTCGAGGTTCGCCATGCGGGCAAGCACGGCCATGGGCTCGCCCTGCGACCCCGTGCTCATGTAGACGATCTTGTCATCGGGCAGCTGGTCGGCCTTCTTCTGGTCGATCAGCACCCCCTCGGGCACCTTGAGGTAGCCGAGCTCGGCCGCGATGCCCATGTTGCGCACCATCGACCGGCCCATGAAGGCGACCCTTCGCCCGTTCGCGTGGGCGGCATCCAGCACCTGCTGCACACGGTGCACATGGCTCGAGAAGCTCGCCACGATGACCCGGCGCGGCGCCTTGGCGATAACCGACTCGAGCACGGGGCCGATGCCCCGTTCGGGCGCGGTGAAGCCCGGGACATCCGCGTTGGTGGAGTCGGGCAGGAAGAGGTCGACCCCTGCCTCGCCGAGCCGCGCGAAGGCCCGCAAATCGGTGATGCGGTCGTCGAGGGGCAGCTGGTCCATCTTGAAGTCGCCCGTGTGGAGCACGGTGCCGGCGACGGTCGTGATGTGGACTGCGAGGGCATCCGGAATCGAGTGGTTCACGGCGATGAACTCCAGGTCGAAGGGACCGAAGGTCTCCTTCTGCCCCTCCTTGACCGTGAGCGTGTACGGCGTGATGCGGTGTTCCTTGAGCTTCGCCTCGATGAGGGCGAGCGTGAGGTTCGAGCCGATGAGCGGGATGTCCTGCCGCAGGCGCAGCAGGTAGGGAACGGCGCCGATGTGGTCTTCGTGGCCGTGCGTGAGCACGACGCCCAGCACGTCGTCGAGGCGATCGCGGATCGGCGTGAAGTCGGGAAGGATGAGGTCGACGCCGGGCTGATGCTCCTCGGGGAAGAGCACGCCGCAGTCGACGATCAGGAGCTTGCCGTCGATCTCGAAGACCGTCATGTTGCGGCCGATCTCGCCGAGACCGCCGATCGGGATGACCCGGAGCGTTCCTGGCTTGAGCTTGGCGGGTGCGTAGATGTGTGAGTTCATGGCGTCCTGTGGTGTCGCGGCCCGCAGGCCGATGGAAGGGCCGCTAGCCCCCGGTATGAAGTTGTGGGTCGCTGCTTGGTCAGCGAGTCGTGCCTGCCACCTTGGGCAGGGCACCGCCGGCCGCCGCGTTGCGGTCGGGACGGAAGTTGCCGAGGTCGAGACCAGGGATGTCGCCGACGAGCGCGAGCTCGTCTTCGATCACGGCGGCCTCGAAGTCCTCCGGGCCCACGAGGGGCAGCCGCACGCGAGGAGAGCCGATGCGCCCGAGACCGTGCAGGATGTACTTGGCTGCGACCGTGCCCGGGACGTGGGTCATCGTGGCGCGGACAAGGGGCTCGAGTGACTTGTGGGCGACAGTCGCGGTGGTCAGGTCACCAGCGTTGACCGCGTCGACGATGACGCGGTAGGGGGCGGGCGCAATGTTCGCGGTGACGCCGATGAGCCCTGTCGCGCCGATCGCCAGGTGTGGCAGCACATTGGCATCGTCGCCCGAGAAGTACATGAGATCGGTCTGGTTGAGCACCCGACTGACCTCCGAGAAGTCACCCTTGGCATCCTTGAGCGCGAGGATGTTGGGGTGCTGCGCCGCTCGCAGAATCGTCTCGTAGCGGATGGGAACGCCCGTGCGGCCCGGAATGTCGTAGAGAATGACGGGAAGATCCGTCGCATCGGCGATGAGGCGGAAGTGGGTCAGGATTCCGGCCTGGGTCGGCTTGTTGTAATACGGCGTGACGATCATGACGCCATCAGCGCCAGCCTTCTCGCTCGCCTTGTAGAGCTCGATCGCGTGTGCCGTCTCGTTGGAGCCACCACCCGTGATGATCTTGGCGCGATCACCCGCAACCGCCTTCGCCACCTCGACCAGGCGAATCTTCTCAGGGTCGGTCAGGGTGCTCGTCTCACCGGTCGTGCCCGTGACGACGATGCCGTCCGCTCCCCCGCTCACGACATCATCGATGTGCTTCTCGACGTCATCCCACGCGACCTCACCGTCTGCCGTGAAGGGCGTGACGAGGGCTACCAGTACCTGGCCGAAGGGATTGTCGAGAGAGCTCACACACCGAGATTACCGCTCGCACGCGGCATCCGAGCCATCGAGACGACACCGAGACCAGTTTCAATAGTTCCAAATATTCATATATAGTGGATGCATGAACCTGCCAACCTCCGATCTGCCCGTCGCCCAGGTCAAGGCAGAGCTCTTCAAGGCCATGGGCCACCCCGCCCGTATCCGCGTGCTGGAGGCACTCTCTGAGGGCGAACGAACCGTCGGCGAGATCGCCGGCATGGTCGATCTCGAGATGTCCACACTGTCGCAGCAGCTCGCGGTGCTGCGCCGAGCGGGGGTCGTCACGACCAGGCGGCAGGGCAACAGCATCCACTACGCGCTTCGGGACGAGCGGATGTCGCAACTCCTCGCGATCGCGCGGCAGATCATCGTGAGCAACCTCCGCGACTCCCGCGAGATGCTCGAGAGCCTCGACCGCAGGCCATGACGGAGCAACAGCCGAAAGGGCGAGGGCGGCTGCGCTCACTACTGCCCGGCCCCGCAGACCTGCACGCGGCCCGCCGGTCCCCCGGGCGTGACCTCGTCGCGGGCCTCACGGTCGCGGTCGTGGCCCTGCCGCTCGCGCTCGCCTTCGGCGTCGCATCCGGCCTTGGAGCAGAAGCGGGACTCACCACCGCCGTCATCGCGGGCATCATCGCGGCCGTCTTCGGCGGCAGCAACCTGCAGATCTCCGGCCCCACCGGGGCCATGACGGTCGTGCTGCTGCCCGTCGTGCACGACTTCGGCGCCCAGGGCGTGCTGCTCGTCGGCGTCATGGCCGGCATCATCCTCGTCGCGCTCGCGGTGTCGGGCATTGGCCGCGCCGTGCGCCTGCTGCCGACCTCGCTCATCGAGGGCTTCACCGCGGGGATCGCGGTCGTCATCGTGCTGCAGCAGGTTCCCTCCATGCTGGGGCTCGACCCGGGCGAGGGAGAACAGGTCTGGGCCATCGCTGGCGACGCTGTGGCGCGATGGACCACCGACATCGACGTGACACCCCTGCTCATGACGCTCGGGGTTGCGGCGGTCATCCTCATCGGCGCGAGGCTCCTCCCCGCGGTTCCCGCCTCGATTCTCGTGATCATCGTTGCGACGCTCATCGCAGCGTTCTTCGACCTCGGCCTGCCCACGATCGGCGCGATTCCCGCTGGCATCCCCGCCCCCACTGCTGACTTCCTCGACCTCTCCGCCGTTGCAGCCCTCATCCCCTCGGCCCTCGCGGTGGCCGCCCTCGCGGCCCTCGAAAGCCTCCTCTGCGCCACCGTCGCCGACTCCATGAGCGTCAACGAACGGCACGACCCCGACCGTGAACTCCTCGGCCAGGGCCTTGCCAACATCGCGGTGCCCTTCTTCGGCGGCGTTCCCGCGACGGCAGCGATCGCCCGCACCGCGGTCAACGTGAGGGCGGGCGCCCGCTCACGCATCGCCGCAATCACGCACTCCCTCGTGCTCCTGGTCGTCATCTACGCCGCCTCCGGCCTCGTCGGCCACGTTCCACTCGCCGCACTCGCGGGCGTGCTCCTCGCGACCTGTGTGCAGATGATCGGCTTCGGGTCGATCTGGGCGTTCGTGCGCGCGACGCGGGCCGACGCGATCGTGCTGACCCTCACCTTCGCCATCACGGTCGCGGTCGATCTGGTCACGGCCGTCGTTGTCGGCGTCATCGTTGCCGCCCTGCTGGCCCTCGGGAGCGTCTCGCGCAGCGCCCGCCTCGAGCAGGTACCGCTCGAGGAGGACCGTGGCGACCACAGCGCGGAGGAACTCGCCTTGCTGTCGGACCGCATCGTCGCCTACCGCTTCGACGGGCCACTGTTCTTCGGAGCCGCCCACCGTTTCCTGCTCGAGCTCACCGGCGTCTCGGATGTCGATGTCGTGATCCTGCGGATGTCGCGCATCTCCACACTCGACGCGACGGGCGCGACGATCCTCGACGACGCCGTGCGGCGCCTCGAGGCCCGCGGGATCGCGGTGCTCATCTCGGGAGTGGACCCCGTGCACAGCCGCGTGCTGCGCACGCTCGGCGTCGCGCCCCACCTGCGGGAGACCGGCAGGGTGTTCGAGCACACCCCGCAGGCGATCACCTATGCACGAGAGCTCGTCGCTGGGCGTTGACGAACGCCCTGCAGTTCGGCACGACTTAGGCGCGCTCGTAGCTCACGAAGCGGTAGGAGAGCCCCGAACGGGACTCGTGCCAGCCCTCCTCGGGGTCCGACCGCACGACCTTCCACTCCGGCCCGATCACGGGGGCCTTGGCGTCGCCCTCGAAGACGGCCCTGATCTCGGTGACCTCGAGCCGCTCGGCCTCGTCGATCACGGCGGCGTAGATCTCGCCGCCGCCGATGACCCAGGCCGTCTCATCCGGATCGAGGTCTTCAGCGGCCATCACGAGCGCGTTCGCGACCGAGGGGGCCGCCTCGGCGCCCTCCTCGGCCCATCGACTCTGGCGCGTCACGACGATGTTGCGTCGGCCCGGCAGCGGGCGGAAGCGCGGTGGGAGGGAATCCCAGGTCTTGCGGCCCATGATGACCGGGCCGCCGAGCGTCACGCGCTTGAAGCGCGCGAGGTCTTCGGGGACATTCCACGGCATGATGCCGTTGCGGCCGATGATGCCGCCCTCTGCCTCGGCCCAGATGAGCCCGATCCTCGGATTCGTCATACCGCGACCGCCGCCCTGATTGCCGGGTGGTGGCGGTAGTCCTCCACCGTGAAGTCCTCGTACTCGTAGTCGAAGATGCTCTCCCGCTGCGCCGCGATGCGGAGCGTCGGGTAGGGATAGGGCTCACGCTTGAGCTGCTCGGTCACCTGCTCGACGTGGTTGTCGTAGATGTGGCAGTCACCGCCCGTCCACACGAACTCTCCGAGCTCGAGGCCCGTCTGCGCCGCGACCATGTGCGTCAGGAGCGCGTAGCTGGCGATGTTGAAGGGCACGCCGAGGAACATGTCGGCGCTGCGCTGGTAGAGCTGGCACGAGAGCTTGCCGTCGGCGACGTAGAACTGGAAGAGCGCATGGCAGGGCGCGAGTGCCATCGACGGAACATCGGCAGGGTTCCAGGCCGACACGATGAGGCGCCGCGAATCGGGATTGCTGCGGATCTGCTCGATCACCTCGCTGACCTGGTCGATCTGCTCACCGCTCGGCGTCGGCCAGGAGCGCCACTGCACGCCATAGACGGGACCGAGTTCACCCGCGGCATCCGCCCATTCGTCCCAGATCGTCACGCCGCGTTCCTGCAGCCAGCCCACGTTGCTCTCGCCCCGGAGGAACCAGAGCAGCTCGAGTGCGATCGACTTGAAATGCACCCGCTTGGTCGTGATGAGGGGAAAGCCCTCGGCGAGGTCGAAACGGACCTGTCGACCGAACACGCTGCGCGTGCCCGTTCCCGTGCGATCGGATTTGTGGGTGCCGTTGTCGAGGACATCGCGGAGGAGGTCCTCGTAGGGGGTGGGGATCGTCGCGCTCATCGGCTTGATGCTACCTCTCGCGATCGTTGCGGGCGAGGGCGATGGCCCTTCGCACCGCCTGGCGTGCACGTCGGCGGTCGCCGCTCGCGTCATAGGCCAGGCCAAGGCGCAGCCAGGACTGCCACGACTCGGGAGAGGCCTCGACCTCGGCCTTGTAGGCGGGGAACGCGGCATCCGCTGCCTCGCGGATCGGCCGACCGCTCGCGCGGACCGGCACCGAGTGCTCGGGCAGTCGGCCCTCGTGCTCCAGGCGTGCCAGGAGACGTTCGCTGCGCACCCCGAAGAGCACCTCGCTGACGAGCCCCCACACTGCGATCAGGGGCAGCACCGCGAGGGCCGCTCCCATCACGGCCGCGACGGCATCGCCGCTGAGGATGAGGGTGACCGCCAGCTGGCCGACCGCCCAGATGTAGAGCACGAGGAGGGCCGCCATGACGACGACGCCGAGCTTCTTGACCACGATCATGCCTCGTCAGCCGTGAGCGCACCGAGGTCGAGCAGGTGCTCAAGCCCGACGGTCACACCGACCGCATCGGGGAGGGCCGCGAGCGCGAGTCGGATGCCCTGCTCGTAGGCGGCGGGCGAGATCGTGTCGTGCACGACGCTCAGGAGCTCCCCCGTGCCGCCGAAGATGACCTCCTGGCGGGCCACGACGCCATGCAAGCGCAGGCTGTGCACGGGGATGCCCGCCACCTGCTGGCCGCGAGCGAGCTGGTCGATGTGCGGCGCCTCGACCGGCCCACGCGACCTGCTGCGCGCCTTCGCCATGAGCTCGGCGGTGCGTACGGCCGTGCCGGAGGGCGAGTCGACCTTTCCGGCGTGGTGGGCCTCCAGGATCTCGATCGAGTCGTAGAAGCGGGATGCGACCATCGAGAGCCTGGTCGCCAGCACGGAGCCGAGCGAGAAGTTGGGGATGATGATGACACCCGCCTCGGGCGCCGCTGCGAGCGCGCCACTGAGGCCCTGGATGCGCTCCGCCGACCAGCCCGAGGTGCCGACGAGCACCTTCCGCCCGTGCTGCACCGCGAACTCGACGACGTCGGCGCTCACGTCAGGGCGCGTGACATCGACGACGAGGTCGGCCGCGAGCATCTCCTCGAGGGATGAGGACGAGTTCATGGACGCCACCAGTTCGAGGCCGGGCTCCTGCTCGACGATGCGTGCGATGAGTGAGCCCATCCTGCCGTTCGCGCCGACGACGGCGACCTTTGATGCCATGGGGCAAATCTACCAAGGACCGGCCGACGTCGATCCCGGCTCCTAAGCTGGAGGCATGCCCGTCTTCCGCGAAGCGGGCGTCGCCGACGACGACGCCCTCGCCCTCCTGACCGAGTATTTCTCCGCCCGCGCGGAGTCATTCCCCGCCGGCCCGGAGGCGTACCGCACGGTCTTCCCCTCCCCCGACGACTTCGTGCCGCCGCGAGGCGTGTTCCTGATCGTCGAGGGCGAGGACCTCGCAGGGGACGCCGCGGATGTCGGATGCGGTGGCATCCGGCGCATCGCCCCCTCTGAGACGGGTGCGGCCCGCTTCGAGGTCAAGCACCTCTACGTGCAGCCGCACACGCGCGGCACCGGGCTCGGAGCGGCCCTCCTCGCAGAGCTTGAGCGGCGGGCCGTCGAACTCGGCGCCGACGAGGTCGTGCTCGACACGAACGCGAGCCTCGAGTCAGCCGCTCGCCTCTACAGCAAAGCCGGCTACCAGACGATCGAGCCCTACAACGACAACCCCAACGCCAACAACTGGTACGGCAAGGTCGTGCGCGACACCGCTCAGTAGGGCTGGTCGACGGGCAGCCCCGTGCGCAGTTCCGGCGGGAGGTGGCCCAGGTCGTTGTGCGTGATGAGCTCGGGCGCCTTCACGGTGCGCACCCGGATGATCGTGAGCCCGCAGTTCGCCTGGTTGATGCCCATCCATCGCCACGAGGAGGCGGAGAAGACCTCGCGCACGAAGTTCGCGATCACGAAGTTGTGCGTGATCAGGAGGGTGTGACGATCCTCGAGCGACGGGGTCATCCACTCGCTGATCGCATCGGCCATCTGGGCCTCGCCTGCCTCGATCTGCGCCTCCGTCACGGAGCCGAAGAAGGGTTCAAAGGCGGCCGGCATGTCGGCGCCCGGCCCCGAGGGCACACAGTCGAAGAGGAGCGCCGAGGGCTCTGAGGAGATGCCGGGGAGTCGCTCCGTGATGGTGTTCGCCGTGTCCGCCGCCCGCTGCAGCGGGGAGTGGTAGACGCTCGTGAACGGCACCCCGCTCAGGCGGTCGGCGATGAGCGTCGCCTGCCGCCGGCCACGCGCCGAGAGCGGCCCGTCGGGAAGGCCGTGCTCGGCGTCCTGTTGCTCGCCGTGACGGACGAGGTAGATGAAGTGGGACATCGTCGTCTCACTCTCCTTCGATTGCAGTGAACTGTGGCTGGCTTCGAGTGTGGATGCCCTCGAAGGTGGCCTCGTCGACCCGGCCGACGGCCGCGAGGGCGACGGGCCCGCGAGAGAGCTCATCGGCGAGCGCGGCCACGTCATCCGTCGTGACGAGGGAGAGGCGACGCAGCGCCTCATCGAGGTCGAGGAACTCGCCGAGCGTGATCTCTGCCCGGCCGAGCCGCGACATCCGCGTGTCTGAGTCTTCAAGGGCCAGGGCGGATGCTCCTGCCAGCTGGCCGAGGGCACGGTCGAGTTCGCCCTGGGTGATGCCACCGCTCGCGACACTGCGGAACTCCTCGAGCATGAGCTCGGCCACCGTGCCGGCCTTGGCGGGAGAACAGGCGGCGAAGAGGCCGAACACCCCAGCATCGGAATAACTCGAGGCAAAGGAGTAGACGGCGTAGGCAAGGCCCCGCCGCTCGCGCACCTGCTGGAACAGGCGAGACGACATGCTGCCACCCAACACCGAGTTGAGCACCGTGAGCACACTGCGCCGGTCGTCGCCCGCCGGCAGCCCCGGGACCCCGAGGTAGAGGTTGACCTGCTCGCTCGGGCGCTCGACCACGAGACTCCGCGCCTGCGGTACCCATGCGCCAGCGGCAGGCGGACGCCTGGAGGCGGGGGCGCGGCGGGCGCCCAGGTCCCACCCGCCCGACGCCAGGTGACGCTCGACGGCCGCGACCAACTCGTCGTGATTGACCGCTCCCGCGACCGTCACGACGAGGTCGTGGGGCGCATAGTGCGCGCGGTAGTGCGCGTGCACGGCATCACGCGAGACCGCGGCAATCGTCTCGGGGTTGCCACCAATGGGCCGGCCGAGCGGATGCTCGCCGAAGATCGCCTCGTAGAAGCGCTCGCCCGCGTAGTCGCCGTTGTCGTCATCGGCCATCGCGAGCTCTTCGAGGATCACGCCGCGCTCCGTCTCGAACTCGACGGGGTCGAGACGGGACGAGGTGATCATGTCGGCGAGCACCTCGACCGCCATCGGCAGGTCGGTGTCGCGCACCTTCGCGTAGTAGCAGGTGTATTCCTTGGCCGTCGCGGCATTGTGCTCGCCGCCGACCTCGTCGAACGCGACGGCGATGTCGAGCGCACTGCGGGATCGGGTGCCCTTGAAGAGGAGGTGCTCAAGGAAATGCGTCGAGCCGAAGGCGTGCGCCTCCTCGTCGCGCGAGCCGACCGCCACCCAGAAGCCCACCGTGGCGCTGCGGGCGGACGGCACCCGCTCCGTGAGGATGCGCAGGCCGGACGACAGAACGCTGCGCCTGACGAGGCATCCACCTGCCGCCTCGAAGGTCTGGTCACCCGCCGAGAGGGGTAGCTGCATCGCGCCGTTCATCACTTCGAGCCTACGGCACTCGCCTTGCACGACCCCGACGCCCCGCCCCGCGCTCGCGATTGGCCGGGTGCGAGCAAATGCCCCCCGGAAAATGGGAAATGTACCCCGGAACGCCGACATACAGAGCTGTCTGTCCCCGTCGATGTTGCTAGCCTGAACTCACCAGGAACACGGGGCACGCCCCGCGAACCGACTCCATCAAACCCGAGGTGGAGGGCCTGCACCAGGGCCTGCAATAGTCGAGAATCACACCCGCGAACCCGAATCGCGACGTGCTCCGGCGGAAGACCCGAAATTCCGCCGGAGCCCGCTCTCGCACCAGTGATCATCTAGCCGAACCCCGAGGGAGTCACGCTGTGGCTGTAGACGAAGCGGGCGGCGCAGTGCAGCGCGGCTCCTCGAGTGCCCTGTCCACTGACACTCCGCCCCAAGGGTTGAGTATCCCCTCCGACGCGACCGCGCCGGTCTTCGCCTCGGGCCCGGGAGCCCGCGGACGCATCCTCGCGACGGCCATGCGCCTCTTCTACTACGAGGGCATCCGTTCGGTTGGCATCGATCGGCTCATCGCCGAATCCAGCGTGACGAAGGCGACCTTCTACAAGCACTTCGGCTCGAAGGACGCCCTCATCCTCACGTACATGCAGTGTGTGCACGAAGAGGCCGTCGCGACCGTCAACGCGCTCGCAGCCGAGGCTGGAGACGGCGCCAAGACGCTGCACGCGCTGGTCGCGCACCTGCAGCGCGACGCACAGCGCGACGACTTCCGCGGCTGCCCCTTCATCAACGCGGCGAGCGAGTTCCCCGACGCCTCGCATCCCGTGCGCGTGATCGTCACGACCCACCGTGACTGGTACACGGCCTTCATCTCGGAGCAGTTCCGCCTCGCGGGGCATCCGCTGCCCGGTGACGCAGCCGACGAGTTCATCCTCGTGCGCGACGGAGCGATGGTCGGCGGCTATGTCGGCGACTCAGTCGCCACGACCGCCGCACTCTCCCGGCTCGGCGACCACTGCCTCGCGGGTCTCTGACAAGACCATCAGTCCGACGCGGCGTCGAGCGCCGCGACCTGCTGTCGGGTCAGCGCCATCTGGCGCGCCTGCATGACGTCGAGGAGCTCCTCGGTCGAATGCGCAGCGACGATTGCGGCAGTGACGCCCGGCTTCGAGATCGCCCAGGCGGCCGCGACACGGGCGGGAGAAGCGTCATGTTCCCTCGCGATCCCCTCGAGCTTGTCGAGCACGCGGAGTCCGCGTCGGTCGATGTGAGCGAGCGCCCGCGACCAGATCGGTGAATCGACAGCGGCACCCTTGTCGCGGTACAGGCCCGTGAGGAACCCGTTCGCAAGCGGACGGCGCGCGAAGAACGCCGTGCCGGTCGTCGCGACATACGGTGCCAGCTCCCGCTCGAACGCACCCCTCGTGACGAGCGAGTACTCGTTGAAGATCGCTGCGACCCGCGGGTACCTCGCCTCCTCGGAGCGCGTGTCCATCGCCCGGATGCGGGCGGCCGCGTGGTCGAGGACCGCAACGTGCCCCACCTTGCCGGCGCGGCAGAGCATGTCGAGCGCCTCAAGGGTGTCATCCAGCGGCACCGTCGGATCGTCCCCGTCGAGCGTGAGGAGGTCGATGCGCTCGACGCCGAGGCGGCGCAGGGAGGCCTCCGTCGCCCGGGCGACGATGCGGGGCGCGAGGCCGCGGGCATCCGGATGACGCCCGATGGTCGTCGCCACGACCATGCCCGCCGAGCCGCGCGAGCGCAGCCACGAGCCGATCATGACCTCGCTGCGCCCACCCGAGAAATGGTCGGCGGTGTAGATGAGATTGCCCCCCGCGTCACGGAAGGCGTCGAGCATCGACGCGGTCTCCTTCTGCCCCGAGACCCAGCCGAAGACCCCGCCATCGACGCCGACGGGAGCGACCGACAGACCCGTGCCGGTGATCGCTCGCATGAGACCAAACCTATTGGCGATATACGGTTCCATACACCCCTACCGGGCGCGAAGGCCGAGAGGGAACTCCCCAAGCGCCCCGCAGGCTTCGGTGGCAAGCTGGGAGATGGAGGTCACCATGTCTGAATCACAGAAGGTCACCCGGCAGGAGGCGCTCACGAGCGACTCGGGACGCACCTGGCTCATCGTCGCCGGCGTCATCGCCGCACTCTGCCTCGTCATGCTCTGGTTCATGCGCGAGCTGCCGCCGCTGGGCGCCGCGACGACGGGAATGGTCGCCATCGTCATCGCCTACCTCGCGATGATCGCCATCCGCTTCGGCGTCGCCCGCAGCCGTCTCAAGCTCGGGCTGCTCGCGGTGCTGACCATCGCAATCGTGCTCATCTTCATGACGGTCGGCTGGATCACGGTCTTCGCCGCATAGAGGGCCAAGACGACGGATGCCCGCCGCGCGTTCCTGGGGAACGCGAGACGGGCATCCGCTGGGCTGTGCTGGAGGACTAGCCCTCCTGCGACTCGCCCTCTGTAGCCTCTGCAGCCTCGGCCTCGTCGATGACGGGCGCGAGGGAGAGCTTTCCACGGTCATCGATCTTGGTGATCTCGACCTGGATCTTCTGGCCGACACCGAGCACGTCTTCGACGTTCTCGACGCGCTTGCCACCGGCGAGCTTGCGCACCTCCGAGATGTGGAGGAGGCCGTCACGGCCCGGCATGAGCGAGACGAAGGCGCCGAAGGTCGCGATCTTGACGACCGTGCCCAGGAAGCGCTCGCCGACCTCGGGGTTGAGGGGGTTCGCGATGGCGTTGACCGCCATGCGGGCCGCCTCGGCCGAGGGGCCGTCGACCGCACCGATGTACACGGTGCCGTCGTCCTCGATCGAGATGTCGGCGCCCGTGTCGTCCTGGATCTGGTTGATCGTCTTGCCCTTCGGGCCGATCAGCTCGCCGATCTTGTCGACGGGGATCTGCACCGAGATGACGCGAGGCGCGGTGGGCGCCATCTCGTCGGGGGTGTCGATCGCCGAGTTCAGCACGTTGAGGATGGCCGTGCGGGCCTCCTTCGCCTGCTTGAGCGCACCATCGAGCACCGACGACGGGATGCCGTCGAGCTTGGTGTCGAGCTGGATGGCCGTGATGAACTCGCTCGTGCCGGCGACCTTGAAGTCCATGTCGCCGAGCGCGTCTTCAGCACCCAGGATGTCGGTCAGCGCCGCATAGCGCGTCTCGCCATCGACCTCGTCGGAGACGAGGCCCATCGCGATGCCAGCGACGGGAGCGCGCAGCGGCACACCCGCGTTGAGCAGCGACAGGGTCGATGCACACACGGAACCCATCGAGGTCGAACCGTTGGAGCCGAGCGCCTCGGACACCTGGCGGATCGCGTAGGGGAACTCCTCGCGGCTCGGCAGCACCGGCACGAGGGCGCGCTCGGCGAGGAAGCCGTGCCCGATCTCGCGACGCTTCGGCGA
>JADGMW010000187.1_pt1 | contig 40131 bp, 37 predicted proteins | sample 8641801 | NCBI WGS metagenome assembly JADGMW01 (sample SAMN16272018, study PRJNA661076) | feces metagenome | isolation source: fecal sample from diarrhoea affected cattle A | host: Bos taurus | place: South Africa: Lokaleng Village, Mahikeng | collected 2019-09
ACGGCCGCCTTGCGGCTGCGGGTGCGCGGGGGAGTGGTCGTCATCCGGTCACCTTCCGTGCATGTACTTGAGCATGAGTTCGGAAATCCTCAGGTCACGCGCCGGCCGCTCGAGGCTCATCAGTTTCAGTGGGGAACTGAACCTCTCGACCGTGACCGACTTGGGGCGGCTGAACTCGCGAAGACCGTCGGCGCCGTGGATGCGTCCGAAGCCCGACTCGCCGACGCCACCGAACGGCAGCGACGCGATGGCGGCGAAACCGAGCACCGAGTTGATCGACACCATGCCGTTGCGCAGGCGCTCGGCGAGCTCGCGTCCCTTGGACTTGTTGCCGATGAAGATCGACGCCCCGAGACCGTATTCGGTGCCGTTGGCGCGATCGACCGCCTCGTCCAGGTCGCGAACCTGGTTGACCACCACCGTGGGACCGAAGGTTTCTTCGCACACGGCCGTGGACGTCTCGGGGACGTCGGTGAGGATGACTGGTCCGATGACGAGACCCTGGATCGAGTCGAGGCCGCCGAGTACCGCTTTGCCCCCGCTCGCGAGCGCATCTTCGATATGGCCGCGCACGACGTCCACCTGGCGCGGCAGAGTCATCGGGCCGTAGGTCGAATCGGTGTCCCCGCCCGGATGTGCGCGCGAGACGGTCGCGGTGAGCTTGTCGAGGAACTCGCGGTAGACAGGCTCGACGACGTAGATCCGTTCGACGCCCGCGCATGTCTGGCCGGCGTTGCCGAACGCACCGAAGGCGGCGAATTCCACCGCCTTGTCGATGTCGGCGTCGGCCGCGACGATCATTGCGTCCTTACCGCCGCACTCGGCGACGAGCGGGGTCAGCGTATCGGCACACGCGGCCATGACTTTGCGTGCGGTGGGACCGGATCCGGTGAACGCGACCTTGTCGACACCCGATCGGACCAACGCCGAACCCGTTTCCCCGAGACCCGTGATCACCTGGAACACAGGCTGGGACGGGGAAATCGAGTTCCACTTGTCCTCGAGCCACTTTCCGACGCCCGGCGTGAGTTCGCTCGGCTTGAAGACGACCGCGTTTCCTGCCGCCAGCGAGTAGGCAATGGAACCCATCGGCGTGTAGACCGGGTAGTTCCACGGCCCGATCGCACCGACGACGCCGAGCGGCTTGTACTCGAGGGTGGCCGCCTGGTTGAAGCTTGCGACGCCCGACGGGACCCTGCGCGGGCGGAGCACCTTCTTCGCGTTGCGCGCGGCCCAGTCGAGGTGTTCGACGGCGAGCAGGACTTCGAGGAACGCGTCCCCGTACGGCTTTCCGGTCTCCCTCGACACGACGGTGGCGAGCGAGGTGGCGTCGGACGCGATGGCTTTCTTGAACTCGAGCAGCCACTCCCGGCGTCCGCGGAATCCCTGCGCCTCCCACCAGCGTGAGGCGATCCGTGCGCGGTCGACGGCGGCGGCAACCTCGGCGGCATCGGCGATCGGATACTCGGCGATCACCTCGCCGGTGCGGGGGTCGAGGCTGGCGAACGTGTCGGAGTTTTCCGAGGCGGCAACCGCCTTCGCGGTACCCGCTTCCGAGGTCTCCGAGGGACTGAGATTCTGGGTCATGACCGACACTTCCTGTGGACCGCATCAAATATATTTGATGTGATAGCTGTAGTGGACATCACATTAGGCGCTGTCGCGGTGATTGGACAACCCCTGTGTGCAGTTGTCCGGACTACCTCAGGAGACGATATGTCGGCACCCACACCGAGCACCGACAAGGCCAGTGAGCGGGGCGGGATCCGGCCGCGGGCGGGGTTGCCGATGCGGCGGCGACCGCAGTTGTCCGACGAGGTCGCGGGGCACCTGCGCGGCTCGATCATGTCGGGCGCGCTCCGGCCCGGAGATTTCATCCGCCTCGACGAGACGGCCGCCGAACTCGGGGTCAGCGTCACGCCGGTGCGCGAAGCGCTCCTCACGCTGCGGGGCGAAGGAATGGTCGAGTCGGCGCCGAATCGTGGATACCGGGTCTCGCCCCTGAACAGGTCCGACATCGACGACATCTTCTGGTTGCAGGGGCAGATCGCGGTGGAACTGGCGCTGCGCGCCGTGGATCGGGTCACTGCCGAGGATCTCGTGCGGCTCGCGGAACTCAACGAGCGGTTGCGCTCGCTCGTCGCTCTTCCCGGCGGCGCGGTGCCGGATGTGGAGCGGATCGCCGACGCGGAGTTCGACTTCCATCGGGAGGTCAACCGCATCGCGGGCAGTCCCAAACTCGCCTGGTTCCTCAACAATGCGGCACGTGTCATCCCGTACCGCCTCTACGCACGCGACACCGGGTGGGGGACGAAGGCGGTCACGGCGCACACCAAGCTCATCGAGGCGATGCGGGTCCGCGATCACAACGAGGTGATCACGCAGACCCTGGTGCAGTTCGACGACGCGGCGGAGAGGTTGGTCGAGCATCGCCGGCGGGTGGTGACGGACCGGCCGGGGGTGTAGGACCGGCGCTTGCCTATCTGAACACGGGTGTGCACAATTCGAATGACCGTGCTGCATCCGTATTCCCGTCAGGAGAGCCCATGGTGACCCGCACCGGAGAGGGCGCACCCCGCGTCGCCACCGAGTCCCGTCCGATTCCGCCCGGCTCCGTCGACCTCGCCGATTTCGTGGGTGAGTCCATGTTGCTCCTCGGAGCAGGGGCCACTGTTCTCCTGCAACTCGCGGAGCGAGGAGTCGGGCACGGCGTTGCCGAGCACAGCACCACGTTGCAACGGCCGCTCGACCGGCTGCGGACCACCATGACCTACGTCTACGCGGTCACGCTCGGTTCCCCCGAGGAGAAGCAGCAGATCGTGCGGATGGTCAACAAGGCCCATGTGCCGGTGCATTCGGAGACGTACACCGCGTTCGATCCTGAACTCCAACTGTGGGTGGCGGCGACGCTGTACCGCAACGGTGCGGAGATGTACTCGCGCATGTTCGGCGAACTCGGCGACAACGACCTCGAGCACCTGTATCGCCAATCGGCGGTGTACGGAACCGCGCTTCAGGTCAAGGAACACATGTGGCCGGCCACGCGAGCCGACTTCGAGGCGTACTGGGACGAGAAGATCGCGTCGTTCGAGGTGGACGCGAAGGTTCGTGCCTTCACGCGCCACCTGCTTTCCGGTGGCGACGCCCCCCTCGCAGTCCGCGCGCTGATGCCCGTGCAGCGGTTCATGACGATAGGCCTTCTGCCGCAACGGTTGCGAGAGGAGTTCGCCCTTCCGTGGAGTCGGCGCGACCAGCGCCGATTCGACCTCTTCTGGAAGGTCTTTCCCCCGCTCTATCGCCTCGTCCCGAGGCCGATCCGGCAGTTGTCGGCGACGTACTACCTGCGCGACATGCGCCGCCGCATGGCAGCGCAGCAGCATCTCATCTGACGGAGAACTCAGAGAGCCACGTCGCGCTCGAGTCCGAACCAGTAGTGCTCTCCGCCGTCGAAGACGAGTTTTCCCTTCCCGTTCATCACACCGATCAGTGTGTCGTCGTCGACCTTCTTGAAGTGGTCGAAGACGGGCATGCCGTCGTACACCATCGTCGCGGTCACCTCGCCCCGGAACACGATTTCCCACAGGCTCGCCTCTCCGCGACCGGTTTCCTTGTCGGAGAACAGTTCCCCGTCCTCACCGCGGCACACCAGGGGTTGCACCTCGGTCGGTGAGACGAACGTCTTCCCGTACCACCGGGACGCGCCGAGAAGCCCGTGGGTGCGATGGCCGGTATCGAAGCTGAACCCTTTCCAGCGGAATCCGACGAGATCGTCTATCCGTGCCGGCGTGAGACGCGGCCACAACGCGTCGAGTTCGCGCGGATCGATTGTCTCGGTGCGGGCGCGAAGGTCCGCGACGTGCCGAACTACGTCCATGTCGTCTCCTCTAGTTGTCGAAGGTCAGAACTGCCTTGACGACTTCGCCCGAGCGCACGGCATCGAGGGCGTCGTCGAGTTTTGTGAAGTCGAACGTACGGACCAGTTTCTCGACGGGGAAACGGCCGTCACGCCACAGGTCCGCGAGTTCGGGCAGGAACCGATGAGGATCCGCGTCACCTTCGATCACTCCGGTCAGCGTGCGCCCGCCGAGCAGATGCGTCTGATCGACCGTGATGGGATTGCGGCCTGCCTGCAGGCCGAGTGTCGCGCACACGCCGGGACTGCCCAACGACGACAACGCCTGCCGAACAACCGATTCGGTCCCGACGGCTTCGACCGCGAAATCGGCTCCGCCGCCCGTGAGACGACGGAGATGACGGCCGAGGTCGTCGTGCTCGTCGGGCGATACCACCTCGGTGGCCCCGAGTTCGCGCGCGAGGTCGTGCCGGCGACGGTTGGGGTCGATACCGATGATGGTGGTGCACTCCGCGATGCGGGCGGCCATGATCGCGGCCATCCCGACCGCACCGAGGCCGAACACCACGATCGACGAGCCGGGTTCCGGCCGAAGAACCCGGAGGACGGTGCCCGCGCCGGTGGCGAGCCCGCATCCGAGAGGTCCCGCGAGAGCGACCGGTACGTCGGAGGGCAGCCGCACCGCATTGCGCTCGGTGACCACCGCCAGCGACGAGAAGGACGATTGCCCGAACCAGTTACCGTGCAGGGCATCGCCGTTCGCGTCCTGAAGAACCGTCGTGCCGTCGCTCCGGGTACCGCCGTAGTTGAGCCCGGCGAAGCGGGCGCAATACGCGGGTCGGCCGCGTGTGCAATTGCGGCACTGCCGACACGAATCGAAACCCAGAACCACCGCGTCTCCGACCGCGAGTCGCGTCACCGCCGTGCCGACTTCGGTGACGATGCCGGCGCCCTCGTGTCCGAGGACCGCGGGCACCGGAATGGGGACGCCCCCTGCCGCCGCGGTGAGGTCGGTGTGGCAGATTCCGACGCCGCGAATGCGCACGAGGACTTCGTCGGGACGAAGATCGGGGACGCTGACGTGCTCGAGTTGCAACGGGGCCCCGTACGTCCGGAGAACTGCTGCTGTCGCCGTGCGGCTCATCCGTGCTGTGCTTCCGGCCGGGGTGTGCCGAGCAGTATCGCGAGCATCAACTGCTGCACTCGGCGCCGCGTGGATGCGGTGGACCGGAATCGCAGGAGGTTGCCGGTGTCGAGCACGACGTTGAGGGCCGCGTGCACGAGGAAGCGGCATTCCACCGGCGACAGGTCGCTGCGCAGTTCCCCGATGAGCCGCGCCCAGTCCTCGATGTTGAGTCGCTGGATGTTCCGCAGGTCGCTGCGGTGATGGGCCGGAAGGTTCCCGATCTCCGCGAAATACACCGACATCAGTGCGCTGTGCTCGAACGACAGCCGGATGAAGAAGTCGCTGAGGGTCTCGAGCGCCTGGGCCGGTGTCGTCGACTCGGTCAGGGCCGCGCCCACGGCCACCGCCACCCGATCGGCGGCGCGCCGGAACGCGGCTGCGAGAAGTTCGGCTTTGCTGGGAAAGTGCCGGTAGACCCCGGAGGCGTTGATGCCCGCCGCCGCCCCGATCTCCTCGATGCTCACCTCGTGGTAACCGCGGGCATCGAACAGCAGCACGGCCTCGTGGAGCAGCACTTCGCGTTTGTTCGCCATGGTGAGGCCCTGGGGTGCGGGCGCCGGGTCGGCTTCCGGGAGATCCGGTACGAGGGGGACCGCGGCGAGTGCGCGGCAGGCATCGAGCAGCAACTGCTGGATGCGACGGGTGGACAACGGTGCGCGGTGGGTGGTGATCGAGCCGATGACACTGAGCACGGCCGTGCTGAGCAACACGTGGTCGGAATCGGAAAGATCGGGTCGCAGACGGGAGAGGGTATGCGCGAGCCGCCTGTTGATCGCCACCATCTTCGAGCGGATCACGCTGCGGTCGTCGCTGGTGAGGTACCGCCGCTCCCAGCGATACAGACCCCCGGTGCGCCGGTTGTCGACGGTGGTCCGGATGAGCGAGGTGAGCTGCCGGTCGAGCACGTCGGCCGGATCCTGGTCGTCCCCCGGATCGAGCTCGTTCAGTGCGCCTTCGAGCGCGTCGGCGAGCGTGGCGACGGCGTGGTGGAAGAGCGCGTACTTGTTCGGGAAGTGCCGGTACAGCGCGGGACCGGAAATGCCGACTGCGGACGCGATCTCGTCGATGCTCACTCCGTGGTAGCCGCGTTCGCTGAAGGCCTCGGCGGCAACGGTGGCGATCTGCGCCTTCCGGTTCTTGGGCCGGCGGCGCGGTGCGGGAGTGGCGGAGCCGGCCTCCGCGCGGTTGCGCGCCTCGACCTGCGCGTGTTCGGGCACCGGGCCTCCTCGGATGGGGTGGAGCGCGGCCCACGACCGGGGCCGTAGGGGGATGGTCGGTTTCAAAGGTAACAGCCGCACCCCGGGGAAAGGAACGCGCATCTTCCTCGCGATCGGCGGAAAACCGCAGTACAGAACGTATTGACAAACCCCGGAGGAGCCACCAAAGTTAACACCGATTCTCCATGCAATTCATGGAATTGAGGTAGGGAATCGTGCTGGACACAAGCACATCCAGGATCCGAGGGGGACCCGTGAGGACTCGATTCACCGAGATGTTCGGGGTGGAACATCCCATCGTTCAGGGCGGCATGATGTGGGTCGGCCGCGCCGAACTGGTCGCCGCTGTCGCCGATGCCGGCGCGCTCGGCTTCATCACGGCTCTGACGCAGCCGACCCCCGAGGATCTCGTGCGTGAGATCGAGCGGACCCGCGAACTCACCGACAAGCCGTTCGGTGTCAACCTCACCATTCTTCCCTCGATCAACCCGCCTCCGTACGCCGAATACCGGCAGGCCATCGTCGACTCGGGTATCGAGATCGTCGAAACAGCGGGATTCAACCCCGCGGACCACCTTCCCTTTTTCAAGGACGCCGGTATCAAGGTGATCCACAAATGCACCAGCGTTCGTCACGCGGTCAAAGCGGAACGGATCGGCGTGGACGCGGTGAGTATCGACGGCTTCGAATGTGCCGGGCACCCCGGTGAAGACGATGTGCCGGGCCTGATTCTCATCCCGGCCGCTACCCGCAAGCTCACGATCCCGGTGATCGCATCCGGTGGAATCGCCGACGCCCGCGGTCTCGTAGCCGCGCTCGCGCTCGGTGCCGAAGGGGTGAACATGGGCACCCGGTTCATGTGCACGGTCGAGTCGCCGGTAGCGCAGGAGGTCAAGGAGCAGATCGTCCGGAATACCGAACTCGACACCAAGCTCATTTTCCGGACGCTCCGGAACACGGCCCGCGTCGCCTCCAATGCCGTCAGTCGCGAGGTTGTCGACATCGAGTCGGGCGGAGCGGAGTTCGGAGATATCCAGCATCTCGTCTCGGGCGCCCGCGGCCGGAAGGTGTTCGAGGACGGAGACCTCGACGCAGGAATCTGGAGTGCGGGTCAGAGTCAGGGGCTGATCGACGACATACCGACGGTGTCGGACCTCGTCACACGCATGGTCGCCGAAGCCGAGGACATCATCACCAGCCGGCTCCAGGGTTTCGTGGCCGCCGGCTCGGAGGTGGGGGCATGACCGCAACGTCCACCGTCGAGGGACTCCGCTCCGAACTCGCCGACGGGATCCTCAGGCTCACCATTTCCCGGCCCAAGCGAATGAACGCGATCGATCTGGCGACGTTGTCGGCGCTGCGCGACGCGGTGACGGCGGCCGATACCGACACCCGGGTGCGCACGATCGTTATCACCGGTGAGGGCAAGGCATTCTGTACCGGAGCGGATCTCGCTGCGGGAGCGGCGAATCCGCAGGACCCGACCGTAGCGATGGATGCCACTACCGGTTTGATCCGCGCGATCACCGACGTTTCCGTTCCCGTCATCGCGGCAGTGAACGGTCCTGCCGCCGGTGTCGGAGTGTCGATAGCCCTCGTCGCCGACCTTACCTACGCTGCCGAGAGCGCATACTTCCTGCTGTCCTTCGTGAACATCGGGTTGATGCCCGACGGTGGGGCGAGTCTGCTCGTTCCGGCCGCGATCGGCCGCGCTCGCGCGGCCGAGATGGCGCTGCTCGGCGAACGCATCGGTGGCGCGGACGCCGACCGTTTCGGACTGGTGGCGCGGACACTGCCGGACGACGAACTCGCGGCACACGTGGACGCGGTGGCCGCGCGCACCGCGCGGGGACCCCGACGCGCACAGGCCCTCACCAAGAAAGCACTCAACGCCGCGACCCTCCCACTGCTCGACAGCGCGCTTGCGCGGGAGAAAGAAGGTCAGGTGGAACTGCTCACTTCGGCGGATTTCGCCGAGGGCGCCATGGCGATGCTGGAGAAGCGCCCCGCCCGTTTCACGTAGCCCGGAATACTCCAACAGGTCGTGCACTTTCCGACGGTGAGTCGCGGACCGCGACATCACCACGCTGCACGGTGCCATTCGGAAAAGCCGCTGTTGAAAGCGGATAACACACGCGTCGTTCGGGTCTGCTCCCTTTCGGGATATCGCGCTCTGTCAGTGTTCGACCGTGGAGAATCTACGTTAACAAAACTCTGGTCTTACCACCGTCGCCCCTGTAATGTGCCTCACACATCGAAGGCTCGGCTTCCCACCGGTTCGCCTTCCTGTCCCGTCACGAGAGGACCCATCGATGGCGCCCCCCGCAGGCACTCCCGGATCGACCGGCACCCGATCGACTGTCACCGAGTCGATGCGTTTTCGTAGCAACAACTGGAACAACCAGGTCTCCCGGCACGCGTTGATGATTCCCGACCGCACCGCACTCCGATTCCTGGGCGAATCCATCTCCTGGTCTCAGCTGGACGCACGGATCGACAAGCTGGCAGATGCGCTGTCGCGGCGGGGCATCGGCTTCGGCGACCGGGTGATCGTGCTGATGCTCAACCGCCCCGAATACCTCGAGACGGTACTGGCCGCCAATGCGCTCGGTGCCATAGCGGTCCCCGTGAACTTCCGCTTGACCGCGCCCGAGGTGGCATTCCTCGTCGCCGATTCCGGTGCGAAAGCCATTGTCGCCGAAGGGCCACTCGTCCCGCTCGCCGCCGCTGCGCGAGCACAGTCGGAAGGCATCGAACTCTTCGTCACCCTCGGTGCCGAACCCGAGGGCGACGCCGTGAGTTACGACGACCTCGTCGCCGAGGACGGCGATGCCCGCACGCCGGTGGAGATCCCGAACGACACGCCGGCGCTCATCATGTACACCTCCGGAACCACCGGCCGCCCGAAGGGCGCTGTGCTCACACATTCGAACATGGAAGCCCAGTCGCTCACGTGCATCCGGGCGTTCCGCCTCTTCGACGAATCCGGCATCGGGTTCTGTGCGTCGCCGATGTTCCACATCGCGGCGCTCGGTTCGATCGCACCGAGCCTGATGCTCGGCACCACGACGGTGATCCACCCCGTCGGCGCGTTCGACCCCGAGGTGCTCCTCGACGTACTCGAAGCGGAGCAGGTGACCAGTCTGTTCCTGGTTCCCGTGCAGTGGCAGGCCGTGTGCGCAGCCCAGCAGTCGAACCCGCGAAAGCTGAAGCTGCGCAACATCTCCTGGGGCGCAGCGCCGAGTTCGGATACCATCCTCCGCGCAATGGCCGAATCCTTCCCGGATGCTTTCAATGTCGCGGTGTTCGGGCAGACGGAGATGTCGCCGATCACGTGCGTCCTCGACGGAAACGACGCGATTCGCAAGCTCGGATCCGTCGGCCGGGTCATACCCACGATTCAGGCGCGTGTCGTCGACGACGAGATGAACGACGTCGAACCGGGTCAGGTCGGGGAGATCGTCTATCGCGGGCCGACCATGATGCGCGAATACTGGAACAACCCGTCCTCCACGGCGGACGCGTTCTACGGCGGATGGTTCCATTCCGGAGATCTCGTTCGCGTCGACGACGAAGGTTTCGTCTACGTCGTCGACCGCAAGAAGGACATGATCATCTCGGGCGGCGAGAACATCTACTGCGCCGAGGTAGAGAACGTCCTCTTCGGGCACCCGAAGGTTCTCGAAGCCGCTGTCGTCGGCCGTCCGGATTCGAAGTGGGGCGAGGTCCCCGTGGCGGTGCTCGCGCTCGGACCCGGCACCGACGACCTCACCATCGAGGAACTCCAGCCCTACCTCGACGACCACTTGGCGCGGTACAAGCACCCCAAGGAAGTCGTGATCGTCGAGGCGTTGCCCCGCAACGCCAGCGGCAAGGTCGTCAAGGGCCAACTCCGCGGCGGATTGTCCGCCGTGATTCAAGGCTGACCCTCCCGCACCGGCCACCCGGTCGCGTTCGGGACCGGGCCGTGGATCAGTGAAAGGAGAGGGGGCACATGACGTTCGAACTGCCCAAACCGAAGGGACCGGCACACGATCTGGCGATCCAGGTCGGTGCGCTCGTCGGCTTCTCTCTCGAAACCCTGGTTGCCACGGCCCGCGTCCTGTTCCGCCGTCGTCTCTCGCTCGGCGAGACCGTTACCCAGGCGCTGTTCATCGCGAAGGTCTGCAGCGGTCCCGCACTACTGCTGATGCTCCCGGTCGGTGTACTGATCGCGGTGTCGGTCGGTTCGCTCGCGGGACAACTCGGCGCCGGCGCCTACTCCGGCGCAATCGTCTCGTTCGTCGTGGTCGGACAGGCCGCCGCGCTGGTGTGCGCTCTCATGCTCGCCGGTGTCGGCGGTTCCGCGATCTGTGCAGACCTGGGGTCGCGCACGATCCGGGAAGAGATCGAGGCGATGGAGGTGATGGGACTCAACGTGGTCGAACGACTGGTGGTGCCTCGACTGCTCGCCTCGGTACTCGTCTCGCTCATGCTCTGTTCCCTCGTCACGCTGGTCGGTGTCACCGCGTGCTACCTGTACGAGATCTATCTCAACGACGGGTCCGGCGGGGCGTTCTTGAGAACCCTCGGCGAATACGGTCGACTGTCGGATTTCGCGACGGCCATGTTCAAGTCCGCGTGCTTCGGCGTCACGTCCGCGCTGATCGCTTCCTTCAAGGGGCTCCACGCCAAGGGCGGACCGAGCGGTGTCGCCGACGCCGTCAACGAAGGTGTGGTGCTGGCGTTCGTCATGGTGTTCGTCGTCAATACCGTTCTGTCCCAGATGTACACCGTGCTCGTTCCCGCGGTGGGCACCTACTGATGATCTCGTACACCACCTTCACCCGTGCGCGCTCGATGACGCATCGCCCGGTCGCCGCGACCGTCGACGGGTTCGCATCGATGGGCCGGCAGGTTGTGTTCGCCGGGAAAGCGGTCGCCGGAATCCCCATTGCCCTGCGGCGGTACTTCCGTCACGTGCTCTACCACATCGGCGATGTCAGTTTCGGATATGCGTCGCTGCTCGCCGGGGGCGGCACGATCGGAATCGTGTTCGCGATGTCCGCGGTGGCCGCGATGATGGTGGGTGTCGAAACGCAGCGAGGACTCGAGCTGATCGGCATGACGTCCCTGTCCGGCATGCTGTCCGCGATCGCCAACACCCGGGAACTCGCCCCCGTCGTCGCCTCCATCGCGCTCGCTGCCAAAGTGGGAACCGGCTTCACCGCACAACTCGGCGCGATGCGTATCTCCGACGAGATCGACGCGCTCGACGCGATGGCCGTCCGGTCGATCCCGTTTCTCGCCAGCACCCGTCTCGTCGCCGCGGCGGTATGCGTCGTACCGATCTACATGGTGGGGTTGCTCGCCTCGTTCGTCGCCACCCGCCTGGTCGTCGTCAACTTCCAGGGCAATTCGGCCGGCACCTACGACTACTACTTCCACCTCGCGCTCTCCCCGGCCGACCTCTGGTATTCGCTGATCAAGGCAGTCGTGTTCGCGATGATCGTGGCGATCGTGCACTGTGCGTACGGCTTCTACGCCTCGGGTGGACCGGAGGGCGTGGGCCGTGCCGCAGGGCGGGCGTTGCGTACGAGCATCCTGGCCATCGGGATCACCGACGTCGTGCTCACCTTCGCCCTGTGGGGTCTCGTGCCCACCATCCCGGGGGTGGGAGTCTCGTGACGTCCGCACGCCTCGTCCCGCGGCCATTGCCCGCTGCCGCCGCCCCTCGCCGGACGAACAAGATGTCGGGTCCGACCCGCCCGGTCCTCGCTCTGATCGGTGTGGTCTCGACCGTGATCCTCGTCGTTACCGGGGTTTTGCTCGTCGCATCCGGTGCCGGGTCCTTGTCACGGGATCCGCGCATCACCGCCACACTTCCCGCCGACGCCGGACTGATCTTCGGTTCCGCGGGGGTGCAGTACCAGGGTGTGCACGTGGGAAGCCTCACCGGAATCGACGCCGGTGTCACCAGTTCCCGTCTGACGATGCAGATCGACGCGGCGCAGATGTCCGAGATTCCGGCGTCGGTACGGGTGCGCGTCGTGCCGCGCACGCTCTTCGGCGACGTGTTCCTCGAGTTGGTGCCGCCGGAGGAACCCGAGCGCGGACCGCGACTCGAGCCGGGGGCGGAACTGAGCGTCGATACCTCCTCGGAGTCCGTGCAACTGGCGAACCTGTACTACCGGGCCGCCGAGTTGATGGAACAGCTTCGGCCCGAGCAGCTTTCGGTCGCGCTCGACGCCATGAGTCAGGCATTGCAGGGACGGGGAACAGCCCTGGGGGAGACGATCGACCGCATGGCCACGCTGACAACCGATCTCGGCCCGCTCGTCGATTCGGGTATCGCCGCGGCCCCCCAGCTCGCAACTGTGAACGAAGCGATCTCCGCAGCCACCGACGATGTCGTCGCCATCATGCAGAACGCGTCCGAACTGTCCCAGGTCGTGCTGGACCGGGAGGACGGTATCCGCCGACTGCTGTCCGGGGGCGCGTCACTCGGGCAGGAAGGCGCGGCTGTGCTGTCCGCCAACACCGGCAACATGATCGCGGTGGTCCGGAACGGGGCACCGGTGATGGGCGCGTTCGCAGGCAACACCACAGGCCTCGACGAGACCCTTCGCTACCTGTCCGTCTTCGGTGGTGCCGGCGCCCGGGTGTTCTCGACCGGCCGGTTCAACATCACCGCAGTTCCGGATTTCGCCGACCCGATGCCGTACACAGCAGCGGACTGCCCGAGGTACCCGGGCATGGACGGCGCGAACTGCGGTGATCCGGTCCGGACGCCTGCGCCGAACCCCTCCTCGATTCGGTCTGCATCGGCCGAACGCGCACCGCTCCGCTACCTCGAGCAGATCGCCGCGGGTATCGCGCCCGACGCGGCGGAGTTCGGTGACGACCCGTCGGCAGCCGCGTCGATGCTGCTCGCGCCGTTCGTTCGTGGAGCGGAGGTGAGCATCCCGTGAGTGCCCTGACCGGACCGATGCTGCGCCTGGGCGCGTTCTGCGTCGTAGGAGTGCTCGCCGCTGTCGTCGTGGGGAACACCCTCGACCAGCCCGTCGTCGGATCCACCCGCGAGTACTCCGCCGAGTTCACCGATGTCGAGGGGCTCACTCCCGGCAGCGACGTGACACTCGCCGGAGTCCGTGTCGGCAAGGTCGCGCGCGTGGAGTTCGCTCCCCAGGACGACGGAAGCTCGCGTGCGCGAGTGCACTTCGACATCGAATCCGGCCGGCAACTGACGACCGACGTCACCGCGAAAGTCAATTACGGCGACATGATCGGCGTACGCTACGTCGCGCTGCGCCTGCCCGCCGACACGACAGGGGTGGTGCTCGAGGAGAACGCGACCATCCCCCTCGAGCAGACCGCCCCGCCGGTCGATCTCACCGCGCTGGTCAACGGCTTCAAGCCACTGTTCGAGGCGATCGATCCCGCCCGCATCAATTCCCTCGCGGTCTCCGTGGTGGAGGCGTTCCAGGGGCAAGGCGGAACACTCGAATCCCTGCTTCTGCACATCGCCTCGGTGAGCGCGGACGTCGTCGAACAGGAGCAGGTTTTCAACGAGGTGATCGCCAATCTCGAGCAACTCGTCACCGTCGTCGACCGGCGCAACGAGGAGGTCTCGTCCCTGATCTCCGGGATGGCGGTCGTGAGCCAGGCACTCGCCGGCGACGAGGCGCAACTCGCGGCACTCGTCGATCGAGGTAGTTCGGCCGTACGGGCCACCGCTGCACTGATGTCCGGCGCCGTCACCCCACTCGATACCGCGGTGACGGATCTGCGGGTGATGACCGACGCGTGGATTCCGCAGACCGACAACTTCGACGAGGCGATGGCGGGGCTGCCCGCGCTCGCCGGCAGCCTCAATCGGATCGGCGACTACGGCGGCTGGCTCAACCTCTACATGTGCAACTTCACGGTCCTGTCGGGAGACTTCGAGACGAACCTTCTCGGCACCGCCTACTCGGAGGTGTGCCGATGAGCGCGACACGCGAGACGCGGGACGCGATCGCGGCGATCTTCTCCGGACGGCACGACCGGAATGCGAATCCGATCCTTCTCGGTGTGATCGGCATGGTCGTCGTCGCGGTCGTGATGGTCGGTGCACTGGCGCTTCCGCAGTTGACGTATCTGGTCAGGACACAGTCGTATACCGCCGAATTCGCCAACGCGGCGGGCCTCGCTCCCAACGACCCGGTCTACGTCTCCGGTGTCCCGGCGGGCCGCGTCGAGGGCCTGGAGATGGCAGGCGACCACGTACTGGTCGACTTCCGGATCGACCGGAAGCAGGACCTCGGCGACCGCACCACGGCGGAGATCAAACTCAAGACCATCCTGGGTAAGCGCTATCTCTCGGTGACACCCGCGGGTGCCGGCGAACTCACGGGCGGCCGTGTTCCGTTGTCCCGCACCGCGGTGCCCTACAGCCTCGACGAATTGACCACGGACGCACAGGCGGTGAGCGAAGGACTCGATATCGAGTCAGTCGAAACGATGATGCAGACGCTGACCGACGCCATGCCCTCCGACTCCCGGCACATCACCGACGCACTGGCAGGCGTCGAAGCGACGTCGCAGATGATCGTGCGCAACGATGCGCGGATCACGTCGTTGCTGCGTTCCGCGAAGTCGCTCACCTCGGTGGTCGCCACGCAGAGCGAGGACGTCTCGGTTCTGGTCCGCAATGCCACCACGGTGGTGGACATCCTCGCCGCGCGCAAGGAGGCCCTGGTCCGTCTCGTCGAGGATCTGCGCGGCCTCGCCGCCACCACGGCAGCGTTCCTCACCGACAACTCGTCCGAGGTCGACGCGCTGCTCGTGAATCTGGAATCCGTCACCGCGACGCTCGCGGCCAACGCCGCGAACATCGACCGGATTCTCGCGACGCTGCCCGCGGGCCTCCGCGCCGCGACCGATGCGTCCGGCAACGGGAACTGGGTCGACGTGCACGCCCCTGCCGGGCCGATTCCCGACAACGCGTTGTGCGCCGTCGGCGTGATGGAGGGGTGCAATTGAGCGGGACGGGAAGAAGGTGGCTGACACGCGTTATCGCGATCGTGGCCGTCCTGGGTCTGTGCGCGGCCGGTGCCTGGTACGTCGTAGGACCCGACCGCACCAGAACCGTGGTCGCACAGTTCGCGTCGGTGAACGGCATCTATCCGGGGAGCAAGGTGGCCGTTCTCGGCCTGCCCCTCGGCACGGTCGAAGAGGTGCGGCCGGCGGGGCGCGTCGTCGAGGTCACGATGACGGTCCCGACCGACGTCACTCTTCCTGCCGACGTGTCGGCTTTCGTCATGAACCCGGCGGTGATCAGCGACCGCTTCATCGAACTGGGGCCGGCGTATCAGGACGGCCCCACCCTGCAGGACGGCGACGTCATCCCAGTCGAACGCAGTCACGCCCCGATCAACTGGGACGAGTTGCTCGAAAGCGTCGACATGCTCGCCGGTGCGCTCGGCCCCGAGGGAGGCGAACTCGGCCGGACCCTCGAGGTCGCGGCGGACGCGACCGCCGGAACGGGCGAGGACATGAACCGCGCGATCGTCGCCTTGAGCCAGGCCACCTCGGTCGTCGGCGCCAAGTCCGACGACATCGGCGGGGTGATCGACGACCTCGCGGTCGCGCTCGGGGCAGTCCGTTCGAAGGAGGGAGATCTCGCCACCCTGGTCGAGGGGATGGGCGAACTGGGCGAGGAATTGCAGCGCGCAGATCTCGACGTCGGAACCCCGGTCGATCAACTCACCGTCGTGCTCGACCGACTCGACGTCCTGCTCGCCGACCGCGGCGGCGACATCGAACAGATCATGTCGAATGCGCAGACGCTCACCGACACATTTGCGCTCCACGAGGTCGGGCTCGCCGAGATCTTCGACGTACTGCCTCTGACCATGCAGAACATCGACAACGCCATCGGACCCGACGGCCGGGCACGTATCCGGCTCAACATCTCCACGCAGATCGGCCAGTTCCCGCGCGCACAGGAACTCTGTGCGCAGGAACCGTTACCGCTGTGCACCGGCGCGGGATTCACCAACCCCATCACCGTGCCGTTCGATCTCTCCGACCCCTACGAAGATCTCGTACCCGAAGCACTCGACCGTGCCCTGAACGAAGGCGGCACCCGATGATCGGGCGTCTCCGCGTGGCCGGGGCACTGGCGTCGATCACGGTGCTGTCCGGGTGCGGTCTCAGCCTGCACGAACTCCCGCTCGGCCGGACCGCAGCCGGCGAGACGTACACGGTGACGGCGGTCTTCGAGAGCGCCGACCGGATCGACCCGGGAGCGGAGGTGCGTGCCGGGCAGGCCGTCGTGGGCCGTGTCCACACGCTGCGGACGGACGGCACACGCGCGTACCTGGATCTCAGCATGTCGGCGTCTGCCGAGCTCCCGTCGAATATCGGTGCGTCCGTGCGACTTCCGTCCGCGCTGGGCAGCCCTTTCGTGCAGATCGACATGCCGGAGGATCCGTCACCCGAGCCGCTGTCCGACGGCGACACGATCGAGCGGACGGAGGTGGGTCCGGACATCGAGGCAACCTTCGCGATGCTCGGTCAGGTGGTCAACGGCAGCGGGCTCGACCAACTCCGCACCATCACCACAGAACTCGATGCCGCGTTCGGCAACCGCGGGGAGAAGATCCGCGACATGCTCACCCGCCTGGACTCCACGATGGCGCTGGCCGACGAGAACAGCGTGCACTTCGAGCGCACTCTCGTCGCGGTGGAGTCGGTGTCCGGGCGTCTTGCGCAGCAACAGGAATTGCTCGACCGCAGTATCGACGACAGCTCGCGCATGGTCACCTTGCTCGCCGAGCAGCAGCAGGATCTGACGACGCTCGTGTCGAGTACCGCGGCGGTGTCCGCGTCGGTCGATGCCGTGATGCAGGACTCCGGCGCGATCGGGGGAGCGGTCTCCGACCTCGCCGACATCACTTCGGGTATCAAGGATTTCAACAACACCGTGGAGGCGGCGCTCGTCAACATGACGGGGTTCATGGACGGCTTCCGCCGCGCGACACCCGGCGACTACTTGATCTTCGACGGCGCCTTCGACATTCCCGCAGCCATCGACTTGCTCGTGACCGGAGGGGTACCGCTCGACGGCGGGCCGGCGGTGCCCTTGCCGCAGGCGGACATCGCGACGGGATTGCAGGACCTGCTCCGAGGCGGTGTCCGGTGAACCGCTCGGTGAAAGTGCAGGTCACCTTGTTCGTGATCGTCGGCCTCCTCGCGACGGTCTTCGGTGTCCGGTACGTGCTGGGACCGCAGAGTCTCGGCGGGGCGATCGACATCCGGGCACACCTGTCCGACGCGCGGGGGATCGGTCCGGGCACATCCGTGACGTACCGGGGCGTCGCTGTGGGGGAAATCGACTCCATCGAGGTCGCACCGGGCGGACGCGGGTCAGACGCGGTGCTCTCCCTGGACCCGGGGACGCAGATTCCGGTCGGCAGTACTGCGCGGGTGGTCACCGCAACAGCGATCGGCATTCTCACTCTCGACATCGAACCCGAGACGGACGAGGGCCCGTACCTCGTTGCCGGCGACGAAATCCTCGTACCGGTCGAGGAACAGAGTCTTCGGCTGGACCAGATGCTGATCCGGATGACGTCGCTGATCGAGAGTCTGGACGCAGACTCTCTGGTCACCCTCGGCGCGACCTGGGGAACCGCCCTCGAAGGGACTGGTCCCGAACTGCAGGCGTTGCTCGAGAACGCCGACGCGTTGTCGCGGATGGTGGAAGAACGGGCGCCGGCCCTCGCGACGCTGCTCGACGAGGGACTCGGTCTCGTCGACGCACTGGCCGCCAACTCCGAGTCGTTCCCCGGCACGGTCGGGGCGGTGCGCGACGTATCCGACCAACTGGTGGGCAGCAAGGACTCGCTCGTGTATCTGCTCGATCGCTCGCCGGAGGCCCTGTCCCGCGTCGAAGCGCTGTTCGCGGCGACCGAGGACAATTTCGGTGTCCTGCTCACCAACCTGGTGACGGTCGGCGAGGTGCTGGGACCACGGACCCCGGCGTTGGAGGCCGGACTCGTGTCGATTCCGGCGGCTTTGAAGGATCTCGACCGGGTTGTCGTGGGTGACCGGGGCAACTTCTCGCTCGTGGCCACGCAGGGGCCGGTGTGTTACTACGACACCCCGCGCCGCACCATCCCGGACTACGGCCCCCGGCAGCCGAACCTTTCGCTCTACTGCCCACCGGGCGAAGGCCATGCTCAGCGCGGCGCGCGGGTGGCCCCGAGACCGAACGACCTCGGCTTGCAGAACCAGACCACGCCGGGTGCGGTGACCGGCCCGGACATCGCCGACGACCCGCTCCTCATTCCGACCGGGGTGGAAGCACTCAACTACTGGCAGCAGCTGTTGGAAGGATTGGGCAACTGAGATGACGCAACCTGCCGAAACGTCGGAAGGCACGACCGCGACGGACGTCGACACGGGAGACGACACCCCGGCGCTGTCGCCGGACGCGCGGGGCGCATTCCGGAGGGGCGGGCCCGCACGATGGGCGGTAGTCGCGTTGATCGTTGCGCTTCTCGCCGCAGCGGCATTCCTCGGGTTCCGGTGGTGGCAGGCGGAGGAAGTTGCCGCGCTGCGCGCCGAAGCCGTGACGAAGGCGCGGGAGTACGCGGTCATGCTGGGCACGTACGACTACCGCACCTTCGACGAGTCGCTGGCTGCGGTCACCGCGAATTCCACCGCCGAGTTCGCGGCGAAGTACGAAGGTGTGGCGGGCGATCTGCGTGGACTGGTCGAGAACGGGCAGGGCACGTCCGTCGCCCGCGCCGACCACGCCGGACTCGAGAGCTTCGACGGTGAGACCGCCACGGTGCTCGTCTTCCTCGACCAGGACGTCACGAATGCGGTGGTGCCGGACGGCCGCACCGACGCGACCCGGTTCATCGTCACGGTCGAGCGCGTCGACGATCGGTGGCTGCTCGACGGCGCCGACGCCGCGTAACCGGATCCTTCCACCGCTCCGAAGCCTCGCCGTTGCATCCTGAGACAATCTGACTATCTTTTGAAGATAGGAAAGTTCTCACAAACCAGAATCCCGTTTACGCGCGGGTGGAGCAACGGCAGACGGCTCGCCGGAAAGGCGCACAGGTGACAATGCGGTTCATCTTCCACTACCCCGAGATCAACGGCCCCGAGGGCGATGTACTCGACCCCGGGCCCGTCCGCGAGGTCGCGGTGGCTGCCGAGCGTGCCGGATTCGACGCCTTCTCCTTCAGCGAGCATCCCGCTCCGGGCGCGCGCTGGCTCTCCGCCGGTGGGCATCAGACTCTCGACCCGTTCGTTGCTCTCGGTTATGTGGCCGGCGCGACCGAGCGTCTCCGTCTGCTCACCTACCTCGCGGTGGCGCCGTACCGGAACCCGTTCCTGCTCGCCAAGGCAGCGGCATCGCTCGACAAGATCTCCGGGGGACGCTTCATGCTCGGAATCGGCACGGGCTACCAGAAGAGCGAGTTCCATGCGCTCGGCGTCGACTTCGACGAACGCAACGCACTGTTCGACGAGGCGCTCGACGTCCTTCCGCTGCACTGGAGCGGTGAACCCTTCAGCTACGACGGCCGTCACTTCAGTGCGCACAACATCGTGGCGAGGCCACGCCCGGTGCAGAATCCGATCCCGATCTGGATCGGGGGCAACTCGGCACTGACTCGCCGTCGCGTCGCGCAGCGAGCGCAGGGGTGGATGCCGATGTCCGGTGGCGCCCAGCTCAGTGCGACCGCGCGCACGCAGGAACTCGGCCCCCTCGATCAGCTTGCGGGCCAGATCACCGACGTGCGCGAGGCGGCGGTCGCCGCGGGCCGCACCGACCACATCGACGTCGTCTATTCGTACAGCGGTGAGATCGGTTCGGCGGACGTCCACCCCGACCGGCACCGCGAGGTCTTCGCAGATCTCGAGAAGGCCGGTGTGGACTGGGTGACCGTCTCCTGCCCCATCGAGGGACTGTCGGCCACCGTCGACTTCCTCGAATCCTTCGGCACCACGTACCTGTCGTGAAAGGTCCCGCAGCCGTGCAGAACACCACCGCGAACGCCTCGCCCGGAGGATGGTTCGAGGAGCGGGCCCGACTTGCCGGCACCGTCGCCGTGATCACCGGAGGGGCAGGCGGTCTCGGTGAGGCGATCGTCCGGGACCTCGCCGCCAACGGCGTGCGTCCCGCCGTCCTCGACATCGACCGTGCCGCAGTCGATGCACTGGATTCGTCGCTGCGGGAGGCGGGCGTCGACGCCGTCGTCCGGCACGGTGACGTCCGGGATCCGGAGACGCTCGAGGCCTTGTTCGACGCGGCCGACGAGCGATGGGGGAGACTCGACACCCTCGTGAACATCGTCGGTGGCACGTTCCGGTCACCGTTCGTCGATACGACCCCGAAGGGGTGGGACGCGCTCGTCCGCACCAACCTCTCGCATGTGTTCCACGCGTGTTCCCTGGCGGTGCCCCGTATGCAGCGTGGTGGCCGCGGGGGAAGCATCGTCAACCTCACCACCATCGAAGCGCACCGTGCCGCACCCGGATTCGCCGTCTATTCGGCGGCGAAGGCTGCCGTGGAGCAGTTCGCCCGCACCCTTGCCGTCGAGGTGGCGCCTGACGGCATCCGGGTGAACAACGTGGCCCCGGACTTCGTTCCGACGCCCAACCTCGACAAGCTGGCCGTGGGCGAGCACGCGCTGGCGGATCCACGCAGCGCGGCTGTCGCGATCCCGATGGGGCGGGTCGGTCACGTCCACGACGTGTCCCATTGCGTCGTGTTCCTCGCGTCGGGTCTGTCGTCGTTCGTCACCGGGACCACGCTCCACCCCGACGGCGGCACACTCGCGTCGTCGGGGTGGTTCAACTGGCCTGGGACGGGCTGGGCCAACTATGCGCCGGAGAGTGTTCTCGCGCGAGCGTCGTCGACGCTCGACGAGTAGCTGCGTGGGATCGTGAAGGTCGCTGCCACAACGAGTATCGCCGCCACGAAGCACGCCGCCGTGTACCAGAGGCTGCCGACGGGATCGCCGTCGGCGGTCACGCCGTCGGTGGCCGCGAAGTAGTCGGGCAGCGCACTTGCCCACAACACCGCCATCACCAGCAGGTACACGATGCTGAAATACCTGACGAAGTCGTTGGAATACGCCGGTGTCGCCGGTGAACCGGTCGTGCCCTGCACGGTGCGCAACCGGCGCCACTGGCGTGCGAGCACATAGATCGCCACGGCGGAGACGAGGACGAGTTCGGCGGCGTAGATGGTCGCGCGGACCGTCGTGCTGCCCATCCCGATGACGGTCGCGGGTGCCGGGAGGATCACCGTTCCCAGAGCGGCCAGAAGCCCGACGACCACTGTCCGCCAGACCAGTTCGAGACCTCCGAAGGTGCGGCCCGCGTCGGCGTGGCGGCCGACGAAGTACTGGACGCAGAACGCCAGGGACATCGGCCACAGGGCGGCGAAGACGACCACGCTCGGCAGCGGAACCGACTCGAAGAACGGCTGGTTGACCGGATTGTCGAGCGACCACTCCCACCACCGCAACTGGGGGCCGAGATGATCGAAGATCTCGTAGAAAGCGTGGTGGACGAAACCGACGCAGGCGGCGCCGACGAGGGTGCCGTACTGCCGGAACACGCCGAGCATCCGGACGATCTCGAACGCGATCGTCGCCATCAGCGGGTAGATCGCGATGATGTACAGGGGCAGACGCCCCCACATGAATTCGACCGTGAACACGTTGTGCGCGAACATCGTGTCCACGTATTCCTCGACGCCGAAGGCGTCGGGGAAGTACAACAGCGGTTCGATGATGAACAGGAACGCGAGCGTTCCGAGCCACACGACCAGATTGGTGGGATCACCGGTGCGGCGGAGCCGGACGATCGCGTAGATCAGCGCCAGAAGCGCACCGATCACGATCGTCGCTTCGAGCACCGGAAGGGTCCAGTTCTCCAGGGCGAACGGGCTACGCAGTTCGAAGAGCCCGCCGGCTTCGGCACACGAGAACCCCAGCCGCGTTGCGAGATCCTCGAACGTGGGGGAACAGAGATCCGACATCACTCGGCCTCCCGCGCGGACACGGTCTCGGCGGTGTACCAGTGCGAGACGTCGTAGCCGGCGTCGAACCGTTCGAACCAGACATCGGCGAGCGCGGGAAGCTTCTCGTGATCGGGATTGTGCTTGGGCAGCTGGCTGCGCACGACACCCGCAAGTGCGACGAGTTGCTCGCGCAACGGCAGCACGTCGAACGCCCGCGGCATCGGCCCGTGGTCCTCCGCGTCGAGGAACGGCAGGCGTTTGCGCAGGATCTGCTTACGCCGGTACGACGCGAACATCGACATGGCGTCGATCTTCCGGTCCTCGATCGGGACATGCTTGTTGAAGCCGTCGCACGCGATGGCGATGACGTCGAGCACGTGCTTGAACACCGAAGGTGCCATGCGCATCCGGTAGAGGTCGCTGCCGACGACCGCATCGAAGATGATGAGCGCGGAGCTGCGGTGCTCGACCTCTTCCACGAAATGCCAGATGAACAGCGATGCGACACGGTCGTCGCCGGGCCGGAACAGGTGCGAGTCGTTGTCGAGCATCAGCTTGAAGACCGGAGTGAAGGTCGCTTCCAGATCCGCCGTGTAGGCGAGGCGGTACTCGAGGGATTTCTCCGCCGTGAGCCGGTCGAACGCAGCGACGACCTCGTCGAGCGTTTCCTGCAGACCCGGGTACCGCTTGATCAGCCCTTTGACGTGTTGCCGGTGGGCGGTGGAGTGCTGGCCTTCCTGGTACATGAAGGCATTGGCTTCCTCGACCACCTTCGGGTCGGCGATCCGGTGCACGACCTCCTGGACCATGTTCACGATCATCTTCTCGAAGCCGATCGCGAGGAACGACACCGCGTTGGCCATGCTCGAGAAGGCCGGGTTCTCCTCGTTCCACAGGAACGGCACGTCGTAGTCCGCGAATGCGAAGCGCATCTTCCGGACCTGCAGGTTCGTCATCGTGGCGCTACCTCGTCTCATGCCGGCCCTGGGAGGCCGGGCGGGTGGGGCCCCGGGTGACGAGGCCTCGGTTCGGCGTGACCATACATCAGTGCGCTCATTTGTATGATAGGAATCCCGGCGCCGATGCGGAAGGCCCCGCGACGCGCAGACGGGCCCGGTGTGCGGACGTGCGCCGTGTTACCGTCGGGTTCTTGTTGCAGGTCGTGGTACCCGAGGAAGCAGATTGTGGCGCGGAGACGTGGGTGGGGCGGGCGTCCTCCCGTCGACGACGAGGAGGCCACGCGGCGGATAGTCGCGGCGGCGGTCGAGCTGATCGCGCAGTCCGGAGCCGAAATCAGCATCGCCGATGTGGCTCAGTCGCTGGGGGTCATCCGCCAGACGGTGTACCGGTACTTTCCCGGCGCCGACGCGCTGATGCGCGCGGCGGCGATCGCGTCGGTCGAAGGATTCCTGGATCGGCTGGCCGACGAAGTGAGCGGCATCGGTGATCCGGCGGAGGCGATGGTCGCGGGGGTCGTGTTCACGCTCGCGGAAGTCCGCCGCACCCCGCACCTGGGCATTCTGCTGTCGAGTACGTATTCGGATCCGCATCCGGAAGTGATCGCGTCGGGTGAGGCGCGCGCCTTCGGCATGACCATGATCCGGCGGTTCGACGTCGACTGGGAGAGCTACGGCTACGACGACGAGTCGCTCGGCGAACTGGTCGAATTCGTCCTGCGGACGATGCAGTCGTTCTTCGTCTCCCCGGGGGATCCTCCGCGCAGCGACGACGAACTGCGCCGATATCTGCGCCGGTGGATGGGTACCGCGATCCTCGCGCAAAAAGCTCCTGGGGTTGCACCCGTCGATGTGACCTAGGTAACATCGGTCTTGCGAATCGAGCCGGAGACGTCCGCGGACGACAGAGAAGTGCTCGTGAAGCAGAGATCCGGCCCGGTACACGCGAGAGCGGAACCGGGCCGAACCCCTGTCGGGGGGCCTGCGACGAAAGGGAACAGGGTGGGGGAACGCATCACGACCGTCGTCCACAACGGATTGACGTTCGACATCCGGGACGACGGACCGATCGACGGCGAACGTGTCGTACTGCTCCACGGGTTCCCGCAGGATTCACGATCGTGGGACGGCGTGGCCGCGTGGCTGCACGAGGCCGGATACCGCACCTTCGCGCCGGACCAGCGCGGGTATTCGCCGGGCGCGCGTCCGCCGCGTCGACGCGACTACCGGATTCCCCTGCTCGTCGGGGATGCCGTCGCGATCATCGAGCAGGTCGGCGACGGGTCGCCCGTCCACCTCGTCGGGCACGACTGGGGTGCGATAGTCGCGTGGGGAGTAGCTGCCCAGCACCCGGACCTCGTGCGGTCCCTCACCGCAGTGTCGGTGCCCCACCCCGCGGCGTTCCTTCGCGCGTTCGCCACGAGCACCCAGTTGTTCAAGTCCTGGTACATGCTCGCGTTCCAGATGCCGTGGGTCCCGGAACTCCTGCTGAGCAACGAGTCGGTCGGACGCTTCGTTCTGAGCCGGTCGGGCCAGCCCGACGCTGCGGTGACGCGCGACGCGGCCCGTCTTGCCGATCGATCCGCGGTGCGCGGTGGGGTGAACTGGTACCGGGCGATGCCGTGGAGCGACCCCAAAGCGACGCTCGAGTCCGTCACGGTGCCCACGCTCATGGTGTGGAGCGACGGTGACGTCGCCGTCGGGCCCGCCGGGGTCGAGGCCACGCCGCGCTATGTCTCCGGTCCGTACCGCTCGGCGACGCTCGCCGGCGTCAGCCATTGGATACCGGACGAAGTCCCCGACGAACTCGCGCGCCTGGTCGTCGAGCACGCCTCCGCCCACAGCTGACGGAGACGCTCTCTCGACGGAGTCCTAGGCGCGCAGGCGCTCGCGTCGCAGCAGGTCGACTTCCGGAAGATCGAGCGGCGGAAGTGAATCCACGCCGAGTGCCTGCGCGATCAGGTGGTCGGCGAGTTCGGGATTGCGCGCCAGCACCGGTCCGTGCAGATAGGTGCCGATCACCGAACCCTGGACTGCGCCTTCGAATCCGTCGCCGACACCGTTGCCGACGCCGCGGGACACGCGTCCCAGACCTGTCGCACTCGACCCGAGAGTTGTTCCGCCTCGGTGGTTCTCGAAGCCGGTCAGCGGCTGCGTGAGACCGCCGACGACGGGCTGTGTGACGATCTCCCCGATCGAACGGACCTCTTGCGGCGAGGTCGTCACGTCGAGGAGGCCGACACCGTCGACGCGTTCTCCCGACGAGGTCTCGTACCAGTGGCCGAGCACCTGGATGGCGGCGCAGATCGCGAGCACGGGTGCACCGCGCCCGGCGGCCTGCTGCAGACCCGGATAACGCTGGAGATGCCGCGTGGCGAGTCGCTGCGCGGCATCTTCGGCTCCGCCGAGTGTGTACATGTCGAGCGACTCGGGCACCGGGTCGCTCAAACCGATCTCGATGACTTCGGCGTCATAGCCGCGCATGCGCAGGCGCTGCCGCAGCACGAGGGCGTTTCCGCCGTCGCCGTAGGTGCCCATGACGTCGGGCAGCACCAGCCCGATCCGAACGGTCGAGTCAGACATTGGCCGTCCTCCTGGAGATTTCGGTGTTGAGATCCCGGAACGCGGTGTAGTTGGCGAGCACCTCCACCCGCCCGGGCGGGCAGGAGGCGATGGCTTTCAGCGGGTCCGGAACGAGAGTGTGGTCGACGCCCGCGTAGGTGAGGCGCACCGCAAGGTCGGTGCCGCGCTCGCCCGCCGCGACCACCTGTACTCCCTCGAAGTGTTCGAAGCGCACATCCCACAGCCAGGACAGGTCTTCGCCGTCGGGCACCTGACCGTTGACGGCGATGACGAGTCCGTCGACGGTCGGATCGATCATCGACAGCGCTTCCTGCCAGCCCGCCGGGTTCTTGGCGAGCAGCATGTGGACGGAATGCGGGCCGACCTGGACGGTCTTGTACCGGCCCGCGACCTCGTCGACAACTGCTGCTGCGGCGACCGCGTCGGCAGGGTCGGCGCCCAACGCGACCGCGGCCGCGACCGCCTGGGCGGCGTTTCCGCGGTTGGCTTTGCCGGGCAGTGTCAGCTTCAACGGCAGCACAAGACCGTCGGGCCCGTACAAGTTGTCGTCATCGACCCACCAATCAGGTTGGGGCCGAGCGAAATCGGATCCCGTGCTGTACCAGTGGACGCCCTCGCGGGCGATGGGTTCCCCGGTGCGGGGGCAGCTCACCGAATCGTTCGCCCATCCTGCGCCGGCGGCCACCCACACGACGTTCGGGTTGTCGTACGCGGCCGACGTGACGAGCACGTCGTCGCAGTTGGCGATGATCACGGCGTCGGGGTGCCGCTGAAGGCCCGCGCGTAGCTTGCGCTCGATCATGTTGATCTCGCCCACGCGGTCGAGCTGATCGCGGCTGAGATTGAGCAGGACTATCGCTTCGGGGGCGAGGGCGTCGGCCACGTGCGGGGTGTGCAGCTCGTCGACCTCGATCGCGGCGAGAGGCGCGCCGAGATCGGAGGCGAGGGCCGCCACGATGCCCGCGTCCATGTTCGCGCCGTCCGCCTGCGTGACGGTCTTGTCGATCGTCTCCAGGGCGGCGGCGGTCATCCGCGTCGTGGTCGACTTGCCGTTGGTGCCGGTGACGAGCACCGTGCGGCGTCCGTGACCGACCTGCTTCATCAGCGTCGGCTCGATCTTCAGGGCGATGAGCCCGCCGATCATCGACCCCTTGCCGCGTCCGGCCTTCTGGGACGCCCAGGCGGCAGCTTTCGCGGCGCGCAGGGCGAACCGGCCGCGCGCGGTGATTTCAGTGCTAGTTCCCACGTCGGCGAGTGTTCCACAGGCCCGGGAGCGGCGCTCCGCCGACTCGGTGCCACCTGGGCAGCCAGTGCCCCTGCGATGACGACGGCACCTCCGAGCAGGGTCAGGAGAGCCGGCTCCTCACCGAACGCGAGTCCCGCTGCCGCGAATCCCACGATCGGCACCATCAGCGAGAGCGGAGCGACGGTGCTCGCCGGATAACGCGACATCAGCGCTACATAGATGCCGTTACCGACGATCGTGGCGAGCAGGACGATGTAGGTCAGACCGGCAAGCGCGAGCGCTCCGTCGGCCGTCGTGAACGCGGTGCCGAGGGTGACCCACGCCGACGGACCCTCGACGACCCACGACACGGCGAGCAACGGAAGGACCGGGACGACGCACATCCACAGCATCAGGCGCATCGGTTCGCGCGAGGCGGCCTTGCGCGTCGCAATGTTGCCGATCGCCCACGACAGCCCGGCGAGCAACGCGAGCATCATCGGGACCAGGCTCGCGTCGGCGGCGCCGTGTGCGAATGCGACCACCACCATCCCGGCGACGGCGGTGAGTACGCCGGCGATCCGAATGCCGCCGAGCCGCTCGCGCAACAGCACTGCACCCAGCACGACCGTCAGCGGCGCCGAGGCTTGGAGAACCAGCGAAGCCAGGCCGGTGGGCAACCCGGATTCCATGGCCCAGAACAGGAATGCGAATTGTCCGAACCCGAAACCGGCACCGTAGAGCACGAGCCACCGCAGGGGCACCACGGGTCGCGGTACGAACAGCACCACGGGAATCGCGATCACGGCGAAGCGGAGTGCTCCGAAGAAGAACGGTGGGAAATGGTCGAGCCCGACCCGGATGGCAAGAAAATTGCAGCCCCAGAGAACGACCACGGTGAGAGCGAGAAGGCGGTCGCGGGGAGTCATACGGATATTGTTCGCAGGAAGAAACGTCCAGGACAATCGAATCTTTCCGAACGCTACATTTAGAATTTCTTCATGGATGTCGCGAGATTGAGGATCCTGCGCGAACTCGCAGACCGTGAGACCGTCGCCGCCACCGCAACGGCACTGTCGATGACACCGTCTGCTGTGTCGCAGCAGCTCAAGATCCTCGCGCGCGAAGCGGGCGTGCCACTGCTCGAACCCGACGGCCGGCGCCTGCGATTCACCGACGCGGGCAGGGCCCTCGTGCTGCGCGCCGACGAGGTCGTGGACGCGCTCGAACGGGCCGATGCAGAAATGGCGGCCTACCGGCAGTCGCCGACCGGCCGGGTCCGCGTGGCGGTGTTCCCGTCGGGAGCCGCGTTGCTGCTCCCTGCTGTCCTCGCGTCGGCAACCGCGCTCGGTGTCGAACTCGACGTCAGCGACGAGGACGCGCCCGCGTCCGCAGTGCCGGGGCTCCTCGCCGACTACGACGTGGTACTCACCCACCGCGACGAGCGCGGCGCGCCGCTCACCGCGCCGCGGGTGGTCGTCGATGCGCTCATGCGGGAGCCGATCGATATCGTGCTCGCACCCGGACACCGCCTGGCGGCACGTTCCGAGGTGCGACTCGACGACCTCGCCGGGGAGAGCTGGATCAGCGTGCGGGGCGGTTTTCCGGTCGACGACGTCCTACTGTCCGTCGCGGCCGTCACGGGGATACGGCCACGGGTCATACACCGCATCAACGACTTCCGCGTGATCGAGGAATTGGTTGTCGCGGGTCGTGGTGTGGCTCTCCTGCCACGGTATTCGATCCTGAATCCACGGCTGGAGCGGCGTCCGCTGGCCGGGGTTCGCGCGGGACGGATCTACGACCTGGTGACCCGGCCGGGTGCGGAACGGCGACCCGCCGTCGCTGCGGTGATGGAGAGCTTTCGTGCCGCAGCGGCGGCGGTACTCGGATCGCAGTGAACCGGCATCGTTTTCGAACGGAAGCGACTCAGGCGAGGGCTTTCGACTTCAGCACCCGGTACTCGTCCTCGTCGATCGTGCCGGCGTCCAGCAGCGCCTTCGCGTCGGCGATCTGCTCGGCCGGAGACTTGCCCGCGACCTCACGGATGTAGTTGTCCTGCGCGGACTTGATCTGCGCGGCCTCTCGCGCCGACCGCTCGGCCATACCGCGACCGTGAACCACCAGGTACACCAGGCCGGTGAGCAGCGGGAAGATGAAGAGGAACACGATCCAGATCGCCTTCACCCATCCGGATTGGTCGCGGTTGGCGAACAGGTCGCTGATGATCAGCCACAGCATGATCAGATACGCGATGAACGCGAAGCACACGATGATGTACCACATGATGTCCCAGAACTCCACGGCGATCCCCTTACTCGTAGGACGAGCTCAGTGGTCCGGGGATGCGTACCGAACCGACGACGCGGCGGTACCCCGGGAACTTCCCGCAGAGTACCGCCGCGCAGGTCGGGACAGAGGCCGAATCGGCCGAGCGATCAGCTCGCGCGGTTGACCGCCGAGACGACCGCCCGCAGCGACGCGACGGTGATGGACGAGGCGATTCCCACGCCCCACACCAGCGTCGTGGTGCCGTCGGGACGGGTCACGTCGGCCTCGACGTAGGCCGCGGCATTCGCGTCGTCGCCGGCGGACATGGCGTGCTCGGAGTATCCGCGTACGGCGACGCGGTAGCCCAGCGACTCGAGGCCGTCGACGAAGGCGGCCAGCGGGCCGTTGCCCGTACCGGTGATCTCCTTCTCGACACCGTTCACCTTGAGGACCGCGGTGACGGTGTCTTCGCCGTCGTCCGTCTCCGCGGCCGTGACCTTCTGGCGGATCCGCTCGAGCGGGGTGACGGGAGCCAGGTACTCCTCGTGGAAGATGTCCCACATCTCCTTGGGGCTGACTTCGCCGCCTTCCCCGTCGGTGACGGCCTGCACGGACTGCGAGAACTCGATCTGCAGACGACGCGGCAGATTCAGGCCGTGGTCGTGCTTCATGATGTAGGCGATGCCGCCCTTGCCGGACTGCGAGTTGACGCGGATCACGGCCTCGTAGCTGCGGCCGACGTCCTTCGGGTCGATCGGCAGGTACGGCACGGCCCACGTGATGTCGTCGACATCGGAACCGGCCGCATCGGCGTCGGCCTTCATGACGTCCATGCCCTTGTTGATCGCGTCCTGGTGGCTACCGGAGAACGCCGTGTAGACCAGGTCGCCGCCGTACGGGTGCCGCTCGGGGACGGGCAGCTGGTTGCAGTACTCGACGGTGCGGCGGATCTCGTCGATGTTCGAGAAGTCGATCTGGGGGTCGACTCCGCGGCTGAACATGTTCAGGCCCAGCGTCACCAGGCATACGTTGCCGGTGCGTTCGCCGTTCCCGAACAGGCAACCCTCGATACGGTCGGCGCCGGCCTGGTAACCCAGCTCGGCGGCCGCGACACCGGTCCCGCGGTCGTTGTGGGGGTGCAGCGACAGGATGATCGAGTCGCGCTGGGCCAGATTGCGGTGCATCCACTCGATCGAGTCCGCGTACACGTTCGGGGTGGCCATCTCGACGGTCGCCGGCAGGTTGATGATCACCGGGTGCTCGGGGGTGGCGCCCAGGGTCGCCACGACCGCGTCGCACACTTCCTTGGCGTACGACAGTTCGGTGCCGGTGTAGGACTCGGGGGAGTACTCCCACCGCCAGTTGGTGTCGGGGTAATCCTTCGCGGTCTCGATCACCAGTTCCGCGGCGTCGGTCGCGATCTTCTTGACGGCGTCCTTGTCGGCGCGGAACACGACACGGCGCTGCAGGATCGACGTGGAGTTGTAGAAGTGCACGATCACGTTCTGTGCACCGACACATGCTTCGAAGGTGCGCCGGATCAGCTCGGGACGGGACTGCGTCAGTACCTGGATGGTGACGTCGTCGGGAATTGCGTTGTCCTCGATGATTTCCCGGACGAAGTCGAAGTCGGTCTGGCTCGCGGACGGGAAGCCGACCTCGATCTCCTTGTAGCCCATCCGCACCAGCAGATCGAACATCCGGCGCTTGCGGGCCGGGCTCATCGGATCGATGAGCGCCTGGTTGCCGTCACGCAGGTCGACGGCGCACCAGCCGGGTGCGCGGTCGATGATCTTGTCGGGCCAGGTGCGGTCGGGCAGCGAGACCGGCTCGACTTCCTCGGCGAACGGCCGGTACCGGTACGTCGGCATCGACGAGTTCTTCTGGGTGTTCCACGCGGGCTGATCGGCGGGCGCGGGCTTGCTCGGCGGGGTGATGGTGCGCGAACCGGAGGTGAAAGCGTCGGCGGGTGACATGACGTATCTCCAAAGAGGTGGGACCGGTGGGTCCAGATCAGGATATCGACCGGCGCGTAGAAACCCCGCGACGGGAAGCCGGTCTGGTCAGATCCCGCCGCGGCGGCCGAGGAGAAGCGCGCGCTGCATGCCAAGCAGTGTAAACGCCACGACACCTCGTTGCACCGCCGGCCCCCGCTTTGTCCGAAAGGGCTCCGATTGTTCGTCGTCTTTGCAAAGGGGCTTCCCGCCCCTTTCCGAGACGAGAGGATAGCGAGATGAAGTACTTGGCGTTGCTGGCGGAACCGGAAAGCGGGCCCGCCTCCATCCCGGGCACCCCGGAGTTCGAGGAATCGGTGGCGCATCATGCGGTCTTCGACGCGTACGCCGGTCCGGCGATCGTCGGCGGCGGTGCGCTGCATCCGGTGGCCGAAGCGGCGACCGTCAGGAACACCGGCGGCACCCCGCTGGTGACGGACGGTCCGTTCGCCGAGTCGAACGAGGTCGTCGGCGGGTTCTACATCTTCGAGGCGGACGATGTCGATGCCGCTCTCGACCTCGTGCGCCGGATTCCCGACATGGACAACGGCTACATCGAGTTGTGGCCGATGGTGGAGTGGTTCTCCACGCCGCACAGCGCCGGATGCTGGCTCGCACTGCTGCGCGAACCCGCCGGCGGCGCGGACGATCCGGGTACCCCGGCCTGGGACGAGGGTGCGGCCGCGCACGCCCGATTCACGGAAGCGGCCGGCTCGGCGGTGCGCGCGGGAGGAGCACTCCGCCCCCCGGCCTCGGCGACCACGGTTCGCACGAAGGGCGGCGAGGTGATGCTGACGGACGGGCCGTTCTCCGAATCCACCGAGATCGCCAACGGCCTGTACGTGTTGTCCGCGCCCGATCGCGCCACCGCAGTGGGACTCGCGCTGCAGATCCCGGTGGGCCCCCGGGGATGCGTCGAACTACGCCGCATGGTCGACGAGTAGCGGAGTGGCCGCATGGACGTCGCCCGGGTGTTTCGCGCGGAGCACGGCCGCGCGGTAGCAGCGGTGACGCGATTCACCGGCGATCTCACCCTTGCGGAGGACGCCGTTCAGGACGCCTTCGTCGACGCATTGCGGACCTGGCCGGAGCGGGGCGAACCCGCGAATCCCGGCGCGTGGATCACCACCGTTGCGCGTCGGCGTGCCCTGGACAGGATCCGCCGGGAGGCGGCCCGCGACGGAAAGGAGGTCGCGGCTGTGCGGCGCGGCGACGTACCGGGGGCGCTCGACGACGAGGTGCCGCGGGTGCGTGACGACGAACTGCGGTTGCTGTTCACCTGCTGTCACCCGGCGCTCGCGCCCGACGCCCAAGTCGCTCTCACGCTCCGTCTGGTGTGCGGGCTGACGGCCGCCGAAATCGCCCGGGCGTTCTTGCAGACCGAGTCGACCGTGACGCGGCGTCTCAGCCGCGCGAAGGCGAAGATACGGGATGCGGGGATACCGTTCCGGTCACCTCCGGAACACCTTCTGCCCGAACGTGTTCCGCAAGTCACGACCTGCATCTACCTGGTCTTCACCGAGGGTTATTCCGCGACATCCGGTGACGCACCGGTCCGAGAGGACCTGTGCGCGGAGGCGATTCGGCTCGGGCGGTTGCTGTGTGACCTGATGCCCGACCAGCGGGAGGCGTGGGCACTCCTCGCGCTGATGCTCCTGCACGACAGCCGGCGTCACGAGCGAGTCGGCGCCGACGGAGCGGTGCGACCGCTCGAGGAGCAGGATCGCGGGCGCTGGGACGGGAACCGTATCCGGGACGGCCTCGACGCGCTCGATCGCGCGGGTGGCTCCGCGGGGCCGTACCTGCCCCAGGCGGTGATCGCCGCCGTCCACGCCTGCGCTCCGACCTGGCACGCGACCGACTGGGTCACCATCGTCGGTGCGTACGACCGCCTGCTGGAGTTGTCGGGATCTCCCGTCGTGGCGGTCAACCGCGCGGTTGCCCTCGGGTTCCGGGACGGGTGGGAGGCGGGGCTCGCAGCACTCGAGGCGCTGCCCGAAGACCCACGATTGCGCAGGTTGATCGAGCCTGCCCGCGCAGATCTGCTGCGGCGCGCCGGGCGCCGGGCCGACGCCGCCGACGCGTATCGCGCCGCACTGAAGACCACGGGCAACGAGGCAACGGCCCGGTTTCTGCGGCGAAGGCTCGAGGAAGTAGACCGGTCGAACATTCGGGCGGCCGGTTCGTGACGCCGACGGCGACCGCCCGTTGTTGCGCACGACACTTTCCCGATGGGCCCGACCGACCCCCACACAGCCATCGGTAAGCTTGGCCCCTGGACTTGTTCCCAAGACCCGGAGGTTCGACAGCGTGGCACTCGTCGTCCAGAAGTACGGAGGATCCTCGGTCGCGACGGCCGAGCGGATCCGGCGCGTCGCTGAAAGGATCGTCGAGACCAAAAAGGCGGGCAACGACGTCGTGGTCGTGGTGTCCGCAATGGGTGACACCACGGACGAACTGCTCGACCTCGCTCATCAGGTGTGCCCGGTGCCCCCGGCGCGAGAGATGGACATGCTCCTCACGTCGGGTGAGCGAATCTCGAACTCCCTGGTCGCGATGGCTATCCATTCTCTCGGTGCCGAAGCCCGCTCGTTCACCGGCTCGCAGGCCGGCGTGATCACCACGGGCAGCCACGGCAACGCGAAGATCATCGACGTCACCCCCGGTCGTGTCCGCACGGCCCTGGACGAGGGCAGCATCGTGCTGGTCGCCGGGTTCCAGGGTGTGAGCCAGGACAGCAAGGACATCACGACCCTCGGTCGTGGTGGCTCCGACACGACCGCCGTCGCTCTCGCCGCCGCACTGGAGGCGGACGTGTGCGAGATCTACACCGACGTCGACGGTGTGTTCACCGCGGACCCGCGCATCGTCAAGGACGCACAGCGGCTCGAGAAGGTGTCCTTCGAGGAGATGCTCGAGCTCGCCGCGAGTGGCGCCAAAGTCCTGATGCTGCGGTGCGTCGAATACGCCCGCCGCTACAACGTGCCTGTGCACGTTCGTTCGTCGTACACCACCAAGCCCGGCACCATCGTGTCCGGATCGATGGAGGACATCCCTGTGGAAGAGGCACTGATCACCGGCGTTGCGCACGATCGCGGCGAAGCGAAGATCACCGTGGTCGGTCTGCCGGACACCCCCGGCTACGCCGCCAAGGTGTTCCGTGCGGTCGCCGACGCCGACATCAACATCGACATGGTGCTGCAGAACATCTCGAAGGTCGAGACCGGCAAGACCGACATCACCTTCACCCTGCCCACCTCCGACGCTCCGCGCGCGGTCGAACTGCTCACCAAGCGGCAGGAAGAGATCGGCTTCACGCAGGTCCTCTTCGACGACCACATCGGCAAGGTCTCCCTCGTCGGCGCAGGCATGAGGAGCCATCCCGGCGTCACCGCCAAGTTCTGTGAGGCACTCGCCGACGCCGGCATCAACATCGATCTCATCTCGACCTCCGAGATCCGCATCTCGGTCCTCGTCGACGACACCGAACTCGACGAAGCGGTGCGTGCCCTGCACGCAGCGTTCGATCTCGGTGGCACCGAGGAAGCGGTCGTGCACGCAGGGACGGGGCGATAGATATGACCACCATTGCTGTTGTGGGTGCCACCGGACAGGTCGGCATCGTCATGCGCACGCTCCTCGAGGAGCGGAACTTCCCGGCCGACAAGGTTCGTTTCTTCGCCTCGGCTCGCTCGGCCGGCAAGAAGCTTCCCTTCCGGGGTGAGGAAATCGTCGTCGAGGACGCTGCCGCGACGTCCGACGAGGACCTTGCGGGCATCGACATCGCCCTGTTCTCCGCCGGTGCGACGTTGTCCCGTGCGCAGGCTCCGCGCTTCGCTGCCGCAGGCGCGACCGTTGTCGACAACTCGTCGGCATGGCGCAAGGACCCCGACGTTCCCCTCGTCGTGAGCGAGGTCAACCCCGAGCAGGCGAAGAACCCGCCGAAGGGCATCATCGCGAACCCCAACTGCACCACGATGGCCGCGATGCCGGTCCTCAAGGCGCTGCACGACGAGGCGGGCCTTCAGCGTCTGATCGTCTCGAGCTACCAGGCGGTCTCCGGCAGCGGTATCGCCGGTGTCGAGGAACTGCTGGGCCAGGCCCGCGCGGTCATCGACGACGCGGAGAAGCTGGTGCACGACGGCGGCGCGGTCGATTTCCCGGCACCCGACAAGTACGTCGCACCGATTGCGTTCAATGTGCTGCCGCTCGCCGGTTCGCTCGTCGACGACGGTTCCGGCGAGACCGACGAAGACCAGAAGCTGCGCAACGAGTCGCGCAAGATTCTGGGTCTTCCGGATCTGCTCGTGTCCGGAACGTGCGTGCGCGTGCCGGTCGTGACGGGCCATTCGCTGTCGATCAATGCGGAGTTCGAGCGGCCCCTGTCGGTCGAGCGTGCGCAGGAGATCCTCGCCGCGGCTCCGGGTGTCCGGCTCGTCGACGTGCCGACCCCGCTCGCGGCAGCCGGTGACGACGTCTCGCTGGTGGGCCGCATCCGTCAGGACCCGGGTGCGCCCGATGGCCGTGGCCTCGCGCTGTTCGTCTCGGGCGACAATCTGCGCAAGGGCGCTGCGCTCAACACGATTCAGATCGCGGAGTTGCTCGTCTGAGCTCCGGCATCTCGGTACTCGAGCGAGTGGATCATCCCCAGGGGTGGTCCACTCGCTGCTTTTCGTCCGAGGGTTCGCTGTGAGCGCCCACCTAGGATGGCCGGTGTGACGTCCATTCGTTCCGCGACCCTCGACCGCATCGCACCGGCGACCCTCTACCGCATCGTGCGGTTGCGCACGGAAGTGTTCGTGTACGAGCAGGGGATCGTGTCCGAGCCCGAACTCGACGGCCTCGACCTCGAGCCCGGCACGACGCACTACTGGGTCGAGGAGGGCGACGATGTGGTGGCGACCCTCCGGGTCCTCGACGCCGACGGACCGGTCATCCACATCGGGCGGGTCGCGACCGCGAAGCAGGCCCGGGGCAGGGGTCTCGCTGCCCGCTTGATCGAGTCGGTGATCGACGACCATCCGCAACCCGTCGAGATCCTGGCACAGGCATATCTCGAGGACTGGTACGGCCGCTTGGGTTTCGAGCGCACCGGCCCGAATTGCGTCGAGGCGGGTATCGACCACCTGCCCATGAGACGGCCCGGTCGCTGAAGCGTCCCTAAAGGGGTTTACATACAGTCTGGACTGTTTGTTGGTTTACCGTTACGATCCGTAGCGTGATCCACGACACTGTGCCCGGCGCCACACGCACTCAGGCGCAACGAACAGCGGCCACTCGCGCGAAACTGCTCGACGCAGCCGTGGAATCCCTGGTCGAGCAGGGATACGCGGGCATCAGTACGCAGGGCATCGCCACCCGCGCCGGTGTCTCCCGTGGCGCACAGTTACACCACTTTCCCACCAAGGAATCGCTGGTCGTGGCGGCGATCGAGCATCTGGTGGAAAAGCGGCTGCAAGAGATCCTCGAATCCGACCCCGACCCGGAGTACGGATTCGAGGCATTGTTCGACGCGTTCTCCGGACCGTTGTTCGACGCGGCACTCGAACTGTGGGTCGCGGCCCGGACCGATCCGTCGCTCCACGCAGCGATGATCCCGCTGGAACGCAAGGTGTCCGACGCGCTGCGCACCGGTTGCCTCGAAATCATGGGCGACCGGGTGAGTCCCGACATCATCGACCTCGCCATAGAACTGGCGCGAGGTTTCGCCGTCTCCGCCCTGATGCGTACCCCTGAATCCGATCGAGAGTTCCGGGAGCGTCTCCTCCCGGTCTGGAAGGCCCTGGTGTCGAAATGAGTCTCGCGATGCTCCCCGACCACGTGCACACCCTTGTCGTGGGCGCCGGCTTCGGCGGAATCGGAACGGCCGCTACCTTGCTGCGCCAGGATCCGACCGCAGATGTTCTCGTCCTCGAAAGGGGAGACGACGTAGGCGGTACGTGGCGGGCCAACACCTACCCGGGTGCGGCATGCGACGTCCCGAGCGCGCTGTACTCGTTCTCCTTCGCACCCGAACCCGATTGGTCGCGTGCCCACGGCACCCAGGAAGAGATCTACGCCTACCTCCGGCGCGTGGCTCGTGACGAGGGTGTCACCCAGCGCACGATGTTCGGATGTGAACTGCGGGAGGCACAGTGGGACGCCGCCCGCGCAGTGTGGTCGGTGTCGACGTCCCGCGGCGACCTCACCGCAGACGTGCTCGTCGCCGCAACCGGTGCCCTCTCGACGCCCACCTACCCGAAGGTTCCCGGACTCGAGTTGTTCCGGGGCAAGACCTTCCACTCCGCCGAATGGGACCACGACCACGATCTCACCGGTGAACGCGTCGCGGTGATCGGCACCGGGGCATCGGCCATCCAGTTCGTTCCCGCGATCGTCGATCGCGTCGCCCACCTCACCCTGTTCCAGCGCACCGCGTCGTGGGTCATGCCCAAGCACGATCCCGCCATCGCCCGCTCGGTCCGGTCGTTGTACCGCCGCTTCCCCTTCACCCAGAAGCTCATGCGCGGCGCTGTATACGGGCAGAAAGAAATCTATGTCGTGGGCATGACGAAGCCGTTCGCCCGCAAATACCTCCTGCCGTTGTTCGAGCGCCGCGCCCGGCAGGTGCTCCGCAAGCAGGTGCAGGACCCGACGCTGCGCGAGCGGCTCACGCCCGATTTCGCGATCACCTGCAAGCGGATCCTGCTGTCGAACGAGTGGTTCCCCACCATCACGCGGTCCGATGTGAGCGTGGTGTCGTCCGGGCTCACCGCGGTGACGGAGAACGGCGTCGTCGACAAGGACGGCAACGAGTACCCGGTGGACACCATCATCTTCGGTACCGGCTTCACGCCGACCGAACCTCCCGTCGCCCACCACATCCGCGGAACCGACGGTCGCACACTCGCCGAGACGTGGGACGGAAGCCCCGCGGCCCACCTGGGAATCTCGGTACACGGGTTCCCCAACCTGTTTCTCGTCTACGGACCCAACACCAACCTCGGACACAGCTCGATCGTGTACATGCTCGAATCGCAGGCTGCATATATCGCCGACGCTTTGCGCACCATGCGATCCCGCGGGATCGCCGCCCTCGAAGTGACCGGGGACGCGCAGCGCCGCTACACCGACGAACTCGATCCGATCCTCGAGGGGACGGTCTGGAACGCCGGAGGTTGCAGTAGCTGGTACATCGACGAGAAGGGCCGCAACTCCGTGATGTGGCCGACGTTCACCTGGCATTACCGTGCGCGCACCAAGCAGTTCGATCTCGAGAACTACACGCAGCGGACCGCCGCGGCAGGAGCAACAGCATGACCCACTTCGACGTTCTCGTGATCGGCTCCGGTTTCGGGGGCAGTGTCGCCGCGTTACGGCTGACCGAAAAAGGCTACAAGGTAGGCGTTCTCGAAGCGGGCCGTCGCTTCTCGGACGAGGATCTGCCGAAGACCAGCTGGCGGCTGCGCAAGTACCTGTGGGCACCGGCGCTGGGGTGTTACGGAGTGCAGCGCATGCACCTGCTTCCCGACGTCCTGGTGATGGCCGGGGCAGGCGTCGGCGGCGGCTCGCTCAACTATGCGAACACGCTGTACAAGCCGCCCACACCCTTCTTCCGGGACCCTCAGTGGGGACACATCGACGACTGGGAGGCCGAGCTCTCCCCGTACTACGATCAGGCCGCCCGGATGCTGGGCGTGCGCCCGAACCCCACCACCTCTCCCGCCGACAAGGTGATGCGCGAGGTCGCCGAGGAGATGGGCGCCGGCGAGACCTTCGTGACCACGCCGGTGGGCGTGTTCTTCGACGAGCCCGGCAAGACCGTGGCGGATCCCTACTTCGGAGGTGCCGGACCCGAGCGCACCGGCTGCACCGAATGCGGAAGCTGCATGACCGGATGCCGGGTCGGAGCAAAGAACACCCTGGTGAAGAACTACCTGTACCTCGCGGAACGCGCGGGCGCAGTGATCCATGCACTGACCACGGTGACCCGGGTGGTTCCCCGCCCCGGTGGTGGCTACGAGGTCCACACCCGGAGCACCGACGGCATTCGTAAGCGCCGCACCGTGTTCACCGCCGACCACGTGGTCGTCGCCGCCGGCACCTACGGAACCGCACGCCTGCTGCTCGCGAGCCGCGAGACCGGGGATCTGCCCAACCTGTCGAGCACCCTCGGAACGGTCGTGCGTACCAACTCCGAGGCGGTACTCGCGGCGACCGCCCGGAATCGCGACGTGGACTACACCGGCGGTGTGGCGATCACGTCGTCGTTCCATCCCGACGACCACACCCACATCGAACCGGTGCGGTACGGCAAGGGAAGCAATCTCATCGGGATGATCCAGGCGATGCTCGTCGACGGTGGCGGCCGGGTGCCCCGCCTGGTGAAATTCTTCGGTGTCGCGGCCCGGAATCCGGGTGCGTTCCTGCGGAACCTGTCCGTGCGGAACTGGTCGGAACGTACCGTGATCGCGCTGGTGATGCAGACGGACGACAACTCCCTCGAACTGAAGACCAGGCGCACCCCGCTCGGTCGCGGGCTGACCAGCAAGCCGGGACCGGGGGAGCGGCCTCCGGAGTGGATTCCGGTCGGGCACGAGGCGATCCGCCGCATCGCGCAGAAGATCGGAGGCGACCCGGGCGGTTCGATCGTCGACCTGGTCAACATCCCGATGACGGCGCACTTCCTCGGCGGCTGTGCGATCGGTGATTCTCCCGAACGCGGCGTCGTCGACCCGTACCTGCGTGTCTACGGGCACGACGGTCTGCACGTCGTCGACGGGTCTGTCGTCAGTGCCAACCTCGGGGTCAACCCGTCGCTGACGATCACCGCGCAGGCCGAGCGGGCGATG
>JADGMW010000026.1_pt1 | contig 39469 bp, 42 predicted proteins | sample 8641801 | NCBI WGS metagenome assembly JADGMW01 (sample SAMN16272018, study PRJNA661076) | feces metagenome | isolation source: fecal sample from diarrhoea affected cattle A | host: Bos taurus | place: South Africa: Lokaleng Village, Mahikeng | collected 2019-09
CACGGATCCGGACGGGCACCGCGGCGCGCGGCCAGCGGGCACGCACCCAGTCGAGCGCGAGTACGGCATCGACGTACCGCTGCACGGAGTCGAGGGACGCGAACCGCCGCTCGACGGGCAACGTCACGCTCGACCCTGCGACGTCGACGGTGCGCAGACCACGCTCGTCGGCGAGATCGAACATGCGGCGCACCATCGCCTCCGCGTCGTACACCGCAGACTTGCGGATATCACGAACCCGGGTCATCCCTCCAGCCTCCTCGGCGACGACGGAAGTTCGGGTGCCGTACCCAAGCGAGCCGCGCGACCCGCCTTGTCGCCGGCACGCTGTGCATCGGTCGAGCGTGCCGACGGAGCACGGTTGCCCCGCCAGCTTCCCCGGGCCTGGGACGTGCTGCGGTAGAAGTCGCGCAATTCCACGGCTTTGCCGCGCAGCACGAGTTCGGTCCCGGGAGACGACGACTCGGCGTCCTTCTCGATTTCCTCTTTGGTTTCGGCGAGTCGTGCACCGATACGCGCAGCGAACGCCGACTGGAAGTTCAGCCTCGCGGTGACGGGAGCGATCGGCTTGCGTACCCGCGTTCTGACGTCGCGCCCGCCGCGCCGTTCGATCACGGTGCGGACCGTCGACTCGCTGCGGTAGGTGCCGGACCGCAGATACGCGTCGGACGCACGGACCATCTGCACCAGCAGCGACGAGTACAGCGCCTCGCACACGTCGATATCGTCGGCGAAGCCGTAGGCGAAGATCACCGTCGACGTGGCCGTGATGTCGCACTGCACGTCGTTGGCCGCGGCGATGGCCAGGAACAACTGCGCGTAGGTGCGCAGACCCTTCTTCCCGACCTCGCCGATGGTCACCAGTCGCTGCACCGGGGTGGCGCGACGCTCCTTGGCGCCCGCGTGCGCGCGTGCCACCGCGAGGTCGACGGAGGCGGCGGTCGCGAGTCGCTGCGCGGCCGCCAGGAAGGCGTCGGCTTCGTGCGCGTTGTCCGTCGACTCGGCCTGTCTCAGCAGGCCACCGATCCGGGTCAACATCTTGTCCGAGCTCACCAGAGAAGGGTAGGCCGTCGCACCGACGCGGGGTGCTGACCTCAAAGCGCTGCGGGATCTCCGTGAACAGCCCAAGATCGGCAGGATGGACGTCGCAGTCGATTTTGTCACCGCGGTCAACGACCGGTTCTGGTATGCCGTGATCGCCTTGCTCATCGGATCCGGTCTGTATTACACGATCCGGTCGCGGTTCATCCAGATCAGGCTGATTCCGGACATGCTGCGCTCGATCGTGGAGAAGCCCGAGCGACTCCCCGACGGGGAAGAGGGCATCTCCGCATTCCGGGCCTTTTCGATCTCGGCGGCGTCCCGCGTCGGTACCGGCAACGTGGCGGGGGTCGCCATCGCGATCAGCCTCGGCGGCCCGGGTGCGGTGTTCTGGATGTGGGCCATGGCGCTCATCGGAGCGTCGACGGCGTTCCTGGAATCGACCCTCGCGCAGTTGTACAAAGTGCGTGACAAAGGCGCATACCGCGGCGGACCCGCGTACTACATGCAGTACGGGCTCGGTAAGCGCTGGATGGGAATGATCTTCGCGGTGATCATCACGATCACCTATGGGTTCGTGTTCAACGCGGTGCAGACCAACTCGATCGTCGATGCGGTCGCCGGTTCGGTCGGTGACAAGACCTTCGGTCTGCAGGTCGTCGTGGGAATAGGGGTCGCGTTGTGCGTGGCCGCCGTGATCTTCGGCGGGGTCCGGCGGATCTCGGCGGTGTCGCAGATCGTGGTCCCCGTCATGGCGGCCGCATATCTGGTGATCGGTGTCGTGGTCGTGATTCTCAACGTGGGCGAGGTGCCGGGGATGTTCCGGCTGATCTTCGAGAACGCGTTCGGAATCCGGGAGATCGTCGGCGGCGGATTCGGTGCCGCATTCATGAACGGCATCCGCCGGGGCCTGTTCTCGAACGAAGCCGGTATGGGGTCGGCACCCAACGCCGGCGCCACGGCGTCCGTCTCGCACCCCGTCAAGCAGGGACTGGTGCAGAGCCTGGGCGTGTACTTCGACACCTGGCTCGTCTGCTCGATCACCGCGTTCATCATCCTGCTGTCCGAGCCCGAGTTCGGCGGCGGTCTCGAGGGTGCCGCGATGACCCAGAACGCACTGTCGCTGCAACTGGGCGACTGGACGGTGCATTTCCTCACCGTCATGATCTTCTTTCTCGCCTTCACCTCCGTTATCGGCAACTACTACTACAGCGAATCGAACATCGAATTTCTCACCGGGACGCGCAGGGCACTGCCGTACCTGCGCAGCGCAGTGGTGCTCTGCGTGTTTCTCGGTGCGATCGGATCGGTGCCCCTCGTGTGGGCGCTCGCCGACCTCTCGATGGGCGTGATGGCGATCGTCAACCTGATAGCGCTGATCCCGCTGTCCGGCATCGCCTACGCGCTGTTCCACAACTACACCGCACAGCGCAAGCAAGGACGCGATCCGGTGTTCCATCGCGGGGACGTTCCCGGCCTCCGTGGGATCCAGGTCTGGGGCGAGGACGACGAGTTCACACCGAGTAGCGGAAATACGCCACGAACACGGTAGATTCCCCTACCGCACAGACTGTGTTCCGCTTCGGAAAGGATCTGCGATGGCCTCGGTGACCTTCGACAAGGCGGTCTGCCTGTTCCCGGGCTCGACGACCCCCGCGGTCGATTCGCTGGATCTCGAGATCGAGGACGGGGAATTCCTCGTCCTGGTCGGCCCCTCGGGCTGCGGGAAATCCACGTCGCTGCGCCTGCTCGCCGGTCTCGAGGAAGTGCACAGCGGCCGCATCCTCATCGGCGACCGCGACGTCACCGCGCAGGATCCGAAGGAACGCGACATCGCGATGGTCTTCCAGAACTACGCGCTGTATCCGCACATGTCGGTCGCCGAGAACATGGGATTCGCCCTCAAGCTCGCGAAGCACCCCAAGAGCGACATCCGGGAGCGGGTCGTCGAAGTCGCCAAGATGCTCGACCTCGAACCGTTCCTCGACCGCAAGCCCAAGGCGCTGTCGGGTGGTCAGCGGCAGCGCGTCGCGATGGGCCGCGCGATCGTCCGCCAGCCGCAGGTGTTCCTGATGGACGAACCGCTCTCCAACCTCGACGCCAAACTCCGCGTCCAGACCCGGACGCAGATCGCACAGTTGCAGCGCCGGCTCAACACCACCACCGTCTACGTCACTCACGATCAGGTGGAGGCGATGACGATGGGTGACCGCGTCGCGGTCCTCGACAAGGGTGTCCTGCAGCAGTGCGCGTCGCCGCGCGTGCTCTACAACAAGCCCGCCAACGTCTTCGTCGCCGGATTCATGGGGTCGCCCGCGATGAACCTGTTCCGGCTCCCGGTGATCGACCGGGGCGTCCGGCTGGACGAGAGCTATGTGCCGGTACCGCGCGATGTGGTCGGTCAGGTCACCGAGTCGGAGGTCACCCTCGGCATCCGTCCCGAGCATCTCGAGATCTCGAACGACGGCCTGCCCATGGATGTCGACGTCGTCGAAGAACTCGGTTCCGAGGCGTACGTCTACGGGCGCGCGGTGGTCGGTGGCCGAGACCAGCAGATCGTCGCCCGCAGCGACTGGCGGAGTCCGCCGCAGAAGGGCGAACGCGTGCACCTGCGGTTCGACCCCGAGCAGGTTCACATCTTCAGGACGTCGGACGGGACGCGCATCGGCTGACCTCCGGAGGTGAGCACCGGCGAACCCCGACACTCGGCCGTCCAGGATGGGCGGAATGCCGACTTTTCCGGGTGGCGCGTGCCACAGTAGTGGCCGGTGTCGGTTACCTCCGCGTTACCGGCGATATTTTCCGACCTCGAATGGGGAGATAGTTGATGAATCTCAACACGAAGGCGATGCGTAGAGCCGCGATCGCCGCGACGGCGGCCACTGCGCTCGTCCTCGCAGGTTGCTCGTCCGACGACAACGCCGGCAGCGACGACAACAGCAGTGCTGCGCCGGCAGGCGGCCGCGGCCCGATCACGATCGTCGAGGGTCAGGATCCCCTGAACACGGCGCTCGAAAGCATCATCGCCGACTGGAACGCCGATCATCCGGACGAGCAGGTGACGTTCAAGCCGCTCGCGACCGAGGCCAACGACCAGTACGACGACATCGCGCAGCGCATGCAGGCGCGCAGCGACGAGTACGACCTCATCGCCGTCGACGTCACCAACACCGCGGAATTCGCGGCCAACGGATGGCTGCGGCCCCTCGAGGGCGACTTCGCGATCGACACCGAGGGCCTGCTGCCCGCGACCGTCGAATCGGGCACCTACAACGGCACCCTGTACGCCGCTCCCAAGAACACGAACGGTGCGTTCCTCTACTACCGCACCGATCTCGTCGACCAGGCGCCCGCCACGTGGGACGACCTGAAGGCCGAGTGCCCGAAGGCCGAAGAAGCCGGCATCGCGTGCTACATCGGCCAGTTCAAGAACTACGAGGGCCTGACGGTCAACGTCACCGAGATCGTCAACGGCTTCGGCGGCTCCTTCGTCGGAGAAGACGGTCTCGCACCGGCAATCGACGAGCAGACCGCCGAAGGCCTGCAGTTCATCGTCGACGCGTTCGAGGACAACATCATCCCGGCTGCGGCGCAGACCTACACCGAGGGCGAGTCGCAGACCGCGTTCGGCAACGGTGAGGCGATGTTCCTGCGCACGTGGCCCGGCTTCTACACCGACGGTGAGAGCTCCTCGATCGCCGGCAAGTACGGCATCGCCGTCCTCCCGGGTGTCGACGGACCGGGTGCGTCCACGCTCGGTGGCTACAACGTCGGCATCAGCGCGTTCAGCGATGCGCCGGAGACCGCGCGTGACTTCCTCGAGTTCATGCAGACGCGCCAGTCGCAGCTGTACTACGCCGAAGCGGGCGGCGCTCCCGTCCTCGCCGAGGTCTACGACGATGCGGCGATCATCGAGCAGTACCCGTACTTCACCACGCTGAAGGAAGTTCTCGAGGCTGCCAAGCCGCGTCCGGCGTCGCCGTACTACTCGGCCGTGTCGAAGGCGATCTCGGACAACTCCTACGCCGCGATCCGCGGTGAGAAGACCGTTCAGCAGGCGCTGGACGACACCCAGGCCGGCATCGCAACCGCCGGCAACTGATGCTCTAGGAGCAGTACATGGCAGAACCGCAGGTCGGTATTCCCGCGGATCCGCCACACGACACCGCGGTCGGGACCACGTCAGGTCCCGACCGCGGGCATGTCGGTGGGCGGCATCGTGGGCCCAACGCGCCCGTACCCGTGGTGAAGAAGCGACGCACGATACCGATCTGGATGTTCGTCGCTCCGTCGATGATCGTCCTGGCCGTCATCATCCTGTATCCGCTCGGGCGAGCGGTGTGGATGTCGGTACACGGCGACGCGAAGACCCTCGATCCCGAGACCGGTCGATTCGTCACCGGCGGCTTCGTGGGGATCGACAACTACACGCGCTGGATCACCCAGACCTGCGGCACTGCCACCGGCACGATCCCGTGTCCCCCGGGGACGCTCGGCTCCCAGTTCTGGCAGTCGATCTTCAATACGTTCTTCTTCACGGTCGTCACCGTCTCGCTCGAGACCGTCGTCGGTTTCGCGATGGCGCTGGTCATGGCCAAGTCGTTCCGCGGCCGCGGCCTGCTGCGCGCTTCGGTTCTGGTGCCGTGGGCGATTCCCACGGCCGTCACCGCCAAGCTGTGGTTCTTCATCTTCGCCAACGACGGTATCGCCAACAAACTGCTCGGCACCGACTTCATGTGGACCGCCGATCCCTGGCCGGCCCGTTTCGCCATCATCGTCGCCGACGTCTGGAAGACCGCGCCGTTCATGGCGCTGCTCATCCTCGCGGGTCTGCAGATGATCCCGTCGGACGTGTACGAGGCAGCGAAGGTCGACGGGGCCAACGCGTGGCAACGCTTCACGCAGATCACGTTGCCGCTGGTCAAGCCCGCGTTGATGGTGGCGATCCTGTTCCGCACCATGGACGCGCTGCGTATGTACGACCTGCCCGCGATCATGATGGGCTCCAATCCCGCGACGTCGACGATCTCGGTGCTCGTCGTGGACCAGATGCGGCAGGGTGCGAACTCGGCGTCGGCGCTGTCGACGATCACGTTCCTCATCATCTTCGCGTGCGCATTCGTCCTTGTCCGGTTCCTGGGGGCCAACGCCGTCGATACCCAGGAGAAACAGCGGAAGGGAGAGGTCGCATGACCGCCGCGCGCACGTCCAAGCCCCGGTTGCGCTCGTTCGGCACCTACGTCGGGGTCGCGATCATCGTGGTGTGGGGCCTCGCTCCGTGCTACTGGATGATCGTCACGGCATTGAGGGACCCGCGGGAGACGTTCAGCACCTCCCTGTGGCCGTCGAACCCGACGTTGCAGAACTTCGCGGACGCACTCGATCCCGCCGCCAAGGTCAACTTCTCGCGCGCACTGCTCAACAGCGTGATCATCGCGGGTGCGACCACCGCGATCGCCCTGCTCATCGGCGTGTTCACCGCCTACGCACTGTCGCGGTTCGACTTCCGTGGCAAGTACTTCGTCACGGGCATCATCCTGGGTGCGTCGATGTTCCCGGTCGTCGCACTCGTCACGCCGCTGTTCCAGTTGTTCACCGACATCGGCTGGATCGGCAGCTATCAGGCCCTGATCATCCCGAACATCTCCTTCGTGCTGCCGCTGACCGTGTACACCCTCACGTCGTTCTTCTCCGAGCTTCCCTGGGAACTCGAAGAGGCCGCGCGGATGGACGGTGCCACCCGCGGACAGGCTTTCCGCCTCGTGATGCTGCCGCTGGCGGCCCCCGCGCTGTTCACCACCGCGATCCTCGCGTTCATCGCGACGGTCAACGAGTTCCTGTTGATGTCGCAGCTCTCGAGCGAACGCACCGCACCGGTGACGGTCGCGATGGCCCGCTTCACCGGAACCGACCCGTACGTCACCCCGTACGCGTCGATCATGGCCGGCGGCACACTCGTGATGGTGCCGCTCGTGATCATGGTGCTGCTGTTCCAGCGCCGGATCATCTCGGGTCTGACCGCAGGTGGCGTCAAGTCGTGAAACGTCTTCCGAAACGGCAGCGACTCGAGATGCTCCTGGGCTTTCTCACCGTCTTCACCGTGCTGGCGGTGGTCGGCGCGGTGACCGAGATGCGTACTTCGGCGCCGGGGATCGTGCCGTCGCTGGTGCTCCTCGGCTTCGCGGTGGCGTGGTGGTTCGCGTTCCGGGCTTGGCGGCGCACCGGCTCCTGATCTGCTCGTAGATCATCTGTGCCGGGCACTTCCGTACCATTCCTAGTCGGGTGCGATTGCCCTGCCCGCCCGGATTCCGGAGAAAGTGATACGAGTGACTTCCTCGAACAGGCACACAACCGGCAGGAACGGTTCTAGAAAGTCCGCGCGCTCGAGTGGGTGGCGGATCGCGCGGTGGGTAGTGCTCGCCGTCGTCGCGCTTCTGGTGATCGTGCCCGCGGGGTTCTTCATGTCGTCGTACACGGCGACAGAGGTTCCGCGTCCGGCCGACCTGAAGACGAACCAGATCGCGCGGATCTATGCCGCCGACGACACGACCGAGATCACGCGGGTCGTGCCGCCCGAAGGGAACCGCGTCGAGATCACCATCGACGACGTGCCCGTGCACGTCCGCGACGCGGTGTTGTCGGCCGAAGACCGCAACTTCTACACCAACCCGGGTTTCTCGATCACAGGCTTCGCCCGCGCGGCCCGCGACAACGTCATGGGTAAGGAAAGCGCCGGTGGCGGTTCCACGATCACGCAGCAGTACGTCAAGAACGTCCTGGTCGGCGCGGACCGCACTCTCGACCGGAAGATGCGCGAACTCGTCATCTCCACGAAGATGGCCCGCGAATGGTCGAAGGACGAGATCCTCGAGGCGTACCTCAACACGATCTATTTCGGGCGCGGCGCATACGGAATCGCGGCGGCGTCGCAGGCATATTTCGGCAAGCCCGTCGGTGAGCTGTCGGTGTCCGAAGGGGCCGTGCTCGCGGGCGTGATCCAGACCCCGTCGACTCTCGATCCCGAGTACAACCGCCTCGCCGTCGAGGCACGCTGGAACTACGTGCTGGACGGCATGGTGGGTATGGGCGTGCTCGACGAAGGTGAGCGCGCCACCCAGGTGTTCCCGGACACCGTGCCGTCGAACTCGCTCGCGCTCGCGAGTCAGGCGACGGGACCGGAGGGCCTGATCCGGTCCCACGTCCTGCGTGAATTGTCTCAGGCCGGGATCAGCGAGCAGGTTCTCAACACCGAGGGCCTGCGCATCACCACGACCATCGACCCCGTCGCGCAAGAGGCTGCCGTCGGCTCCGCGCGCCGCACGCTCGAAGGCGAGAACCCCGACCTCCGCACCGCGGTCGTGTCGATCGACCCCCGGTCCGGTGCCGTACGCGCCTATTACGGCGGTGAGGACGGCGCCGGGTTCGACTACGCGCAGGCGCCCCTGCAGACCGGTTCGTCGTTCAAGGTGTTCGGCCTGCTCGCGGCACTCGACGAGGGGATCGGTCTGAACGCGAAGTTCGACAGCTCACCGCTGAAGATCGGGAACCTCGAGATCGGCAACGTCGAGGGCGAATCGTGCGGGCGGTGCACCATCGCGGAAGCACTCAAGCGGTCGCTCAACACCAGCTTCTACCGGCTCATGATGTCGATGAAGGACGGTCCGCAGAAGATCGCCGACATCGCACACCGGGCGGGAATCCCGAAGACCATTCCCGGCGTCGAAGGCACCACCCTCGGAACGACGAACGGGCCTCCCGAAGGCGGCATCGTGCTCGGCCAGTACGAGTCCCGGGTCATCGACATGGCATCGGCGTACGCGACGCTCGCCGCGTCCGGGACGTACCGCGCGCCGTACTTCGTGCAGAAGGTCGTCACGGCGGACGGTGTGGTACTTCTCGATCGGCCCGCCTCCCCCGCCGAACAGCGCATCGATCCCGCCGTCGCCGACAATGCCACGCAGGCGATGCTGCCCATCGCGGCGCACTCGCGCGGACATGCACTGGCCGGGGGCCGCCCCTCGGCGGCGAAGACCGGCACCACGCAGCTCGGCGACACCGGGCTCAACAAGGACGCGTGGATGGTGGGATACACCCCGTCCCTGTCGACAGCGGTCTGGATCGGAACACCCGACGCCGGTCCCATCACCAACAGCTGGGGCGGATCGATCTACGGGTCGAGCCTGCCGGCGGACATCTGGAAGGGCACGATGGACGGCGCCCTCGCCGGTACCGAGGTGGAGAGCTTCCCGTGGCCGGCACCGATCGGCGGTCAGGCCGGCGTACCGGCCGACCCGGGAATCGAGGAGCCCGAGTCGGAAGCCCCCGTCCCCGGGTTCCGGCTTCCGGATTTCTCGAACCTTCCGCCGATCACGATTCCGGCACCGCCGGTTCAGCTACCCGTGCCCGTCCCGCCGCAGATCGAGGTGTTCCCCGGGGTCACGATCCAGATTCCGGGGCTGTGAGCTCGTCGTCCGGCGTGAGGACGGCGGGCAGGAGCGTGCTGACGTAGTCGACCACATCGTCGACGGAGAGCCCCGGTTCGTGCAGCCGGTCGATTGCGAGGGATTCGACCAGCGACCACCATCCCCGAAGCCGCATCCGGGTGAGCGAGCCGTCCGCGCACCCGAGCGCGGAGATCACGCGATCGACCAGGGTGTTCTTCATCGAACCGTGGATCTCGCGGATCTGCGGATCGGACCCGTATCCGCCGTGGAAGAAGGTCTGGTAGTTGTCGCCGTGCCGGTCGATGAACGACACGAACGCCTGCAGAATCGCGCGTAGCGGATCGGGGTCGCCCGGGGCGGGTACCGCCGCGCGCAGCAGGCGGCGCGAGGCGGAACCGACGATCGCCACGTAGTAGTCCTGTTTCGTCGGGAAGTACCGGAACAACAGGCTGCGGGAGATTCCGGCGATGTCGGCGACACGATCGATGGAGAGCGCGTGGATGGGGCGCGTCGCGAGTTCCTGCAGACCGATCGCGACGAGTTGCCGGCGTCGTTCCTCGGGTGGCAGCCGTCGGCGTTTGCCGACCTCTTGTCGCGGGGTGCTCATCCGGTTAGCCTAACTGAGCATTGCTCATTACCGTTCCTACGGAAGGCGCACATGGATTTCGGACAGTCCGACCGCAGCCGCGACTATCTCGAGCGGCTCCGCACGTTCATCGCCGACGAGGTCGCGCCGGTGGAAGCCCGCCTGCACGCCGCCCGCGGCGTCGCCCAGGCCCAGCGCCAGGACACTTCCGGTGCAGACGCATGGGCGGTGAGCGACGAGTTCCGCGAACTCCAGCGCGCTGCCCGCGCCCAGGGACTGTGGAATCTCTTCCTTCCGGACGCGGAACTCGGCGCCGGTCTGTCGAACGTCGAATATGCCTCGCTCGCAGAGGAAATGGGACGCTCGCCGTTCTACTCCGCGGTGTTCAACTGCGCCGCGCCCGACACGGGCAACATGGAGGTGCTCTACCACTACGGCAGTGCAGCCCAGAAGGATCAGTGGCTCCGCCCCCTGCTCGACGGCGAGATTCGCTCCGCGTTCTGCATGACCGAACCCGGTGTCGCCTCGTCGGACGCGACCAACATGGCCGCGACCGCCGTGGTGGAGGGCGACCAGGTGGTGCTCAACGGGCGCAAGTGGTGGAGCACCGGCATCGGGCACCCGGACTGCAAGGTCCTGATCTTCATGGGGCTGACCGATCCGGAAGCTCACAAGTACCAACGGCATTCGATGGTCCTCGTTCCCGTGGACACCCCGGGCGTGACGATCGAACGCATGTTGCCGACCATGGGGTTCTACGACGAGCCCGCAGGGCACGGCGAGGTGTCGTTCACCGATGTGCGGCTGCCGCTCGACGCGATCATCGCCGGCCCCGGCCGAGGATTCGAGATCGCCCAGGGCAGACTCGGACCCGGCCGTATCCACCACTGCATGCGTCTCGTCGGCCTCGCCGAGCGCACTCTCGAACTCGCGTGCCGTCGCGGCCTCGAGCGCACCGCGTTCGGCAAACCCCTCATCGACCTCGGGGGTAATCGTGAGCGCGTCGCCGACGCCCGCATCGCGATCAATCAGCTGCGGCTGCTCGTTCTCCACGCGGCATGGCTGCTCGATACGCAAGGTCTCGCCGGTGCCCGGTCGGCAGTCTCCGAGATCAAGGTCGCGGCGCCCCGCGTGACGCAGCAGATCGTCGATTTCGCGATCCAGATCCACGGTGGCGCAGGGCTGTCCGACGATTTCCCTCTCGCCGGAGCCTGGACGGCGGCCCGTGCGTTGCGTCTCGCCGACGGGCCGGACGAGGTCCATCAGGGATTGATCGCGCGCGGCGAACTCGGCAAGTACAAGCAGGACGGGGTACGGCAGAAGTGACGACTCTTCCCGACAACGCGCGCGATGTGCGTGAGGAAGACGCATTCGACGTCGCCGCGGTGGCGTCGTGGCTCTCCGAACATGCCGGCATCGACGGCGTTCCCGCGGTCCACCAGTTCGCGGGTGGCGCATCGAATCTCACCTATCTGCTGCGGTACCCGGACCGCGATCTCGTGCTCCGGCGACCACCGGTGGGCGCGAAACCGTCCTCCGGCCACGACATGGTGCGCGAGTACCGCATCCAGTCGCTGCTCGCCCCTGTCTACCCGTACGTCCCGACGATGATCGGCCTGTGCACCGACCACAGCGTCCTGGGCAGTGATTTCTACGTCATGGAACGCGTACCCGGAACGATCCTGCGCACGAATCCGCCGACGGATCTCGCACTCACGCCCGAACAGACCCGCGGCCTCTGCTTGCGGATCGTCGATCTGCTCGTCGAATTGCACAGCGTCGACGCGGCCGCGACCGGACTGGACGAGTTCAGCCGCGGCACCGGATATGTCGCCCGCCAGGTGGCGGGGTGGTCGTCACGGTACGAGAAGGCCCGCACCGACAACGTTCCCGACTTCGACCGGGTGCGGACCTGGCTCGATCGAGCACAGCCCGCCGACGTGGCGCAAACGGTCGTCCACGGTGACTTCCGCCTCGACAACGTCGTGCTCGACGAGACCGATCCGTGCACACCGCTGGCGGTTCTCGACTGGGAACTGGCCACCGTCGGCGACCCGCTGATGGATCTCGGTTCGTCCCTGGCCTATTGGGTGCAAGCCGACGACGATCCGATGCTGCTCGCGACCAAGCGGCAGCCCTCCGACCTTCCCGGGATGCTCACCCGGCAGGAGATCGTCGACTACTACTCCGAGAAAACCGGATTGCCGGTGGACAATTGGGGTTTCTACGAGGTGTTCGGCCTGTTCCGGCTCGCCGTCATCGCGCAGCAGATCTATTACCGCTACCACCACGGCCAGACCACCAACCCGGCGTTCAAGGATTTCTGGGTCATCGTCGGCTATCTCGATACGCGCTGCAACGCGCTGATCGACCGAATCGAAAGCGAAGTGCGATGAGCCGACCGGAACGACGCAACATCCTCATCACCGGTGCCAGTTCCGGCCTCGGTGCCGGGATGGCGCGCGAGTTCGCGGCGCGGGGACGAAATCTCGCACTCGCGGCGCGGCGCGTCGACCGGCTCGAGGCACTGCGTACCGAGTTGCTCGCCGAACATCCGCACATCACGGTGACGCTGCGTGCTCTCGACGTCGACCGGCACGACGACGTCTTCACCGTCTTCCGTGAATTCGACGAGGAACTCGGAGGTCTCGACCGGGTGATCGTCAACGCGGGTCTCGGCAAGGGACAACCGTTGGGCACCGGCTATTTTCGTGCGAACGCGCAGACGGCCACCACGAACTTCCTCGGTGCCCTCGCGCAGAGCGAAGCCGCGCTCGAACTCATGCGACCGCGCAACGCCGGGCACGTCGCGCTCATCTCGTCGATGAGCGCTCTCCGCGGAATGCCGAGGAACATGACCACCTATGCGGCTTCGAAGGCCGCGGTGGCGTCGCTCGGCGAGGGGATGCGGGCGGACCTGGCGAACACGGGAATCGGTGTGAGCACGATCTACCCGGGCTTCATCCGGTCGGAGATCAACGAGAAGGTGAAGAACGTGCCGTTCATCGTCGACACGGAAACGGGATGTCGCGCACTGGCGGCCGCGATCGAGAGAGAGCCTGCCCGCGCCTACGTGCCCGCGTGGCCCTGGGTGCCGCTGGGCTTCGCGATGAAGGTGCTGCCGCTGTCGGTGGTCCGCCGGATGGTGTGACGCTCCTCCGGTCCGAAAAAGCAGAATGTCACATTCGGGCAGTCGTCGTACTGCCCGAATGTGACATCCGGTAGAGCGTGAGAATCAGGCGTCGGCGCCGATGATGAAGGCCTCGAGCTCGTTACGAGCCTTGTCGTCCGCCATCTGGACCGGCGGGGACTTCATCAGGTACGCGGAAGCCGGAAGGATCGGTCCGCCGATGCCGCGGTCCTTGGCGATCTTCGCCGCACGGATGGCGTCGATGATGATGCCGGCGGAGTTCGGCGAGTCCCAGACCTCGAGCTTGTACTCGAGGTTGAGCGGAGCGTCACCGAAGGCGCGGCCTTCGAGGCGCACGTACGCCCACTTGCGGTCGTCGAGCCACTGCACGTAGTCGGACGGACCGATGTGCACGTCGCGGTCGTGGACCTTGCCGGCGAGGGGACCGGTGAGGTTCGACGTGACGGCCTGGGTCTTGGAGACCTTCTTGGACTCGAGACGCTCACGCTCGAGCATGTTCTTGAAGTCCATGTTGCCGCCGACGTTGAGCTGGTAGGTGCGGTCGAGCACGACGCCGCGATCCTCGAACAGCTTCGCCATCACGCGGTGGGTGATGGTGGCACCGACCTGCGACTTGATGTCGTCGCCGACGATGGGGACACCCGCGTCGGTGAACTTCTTGGCCCACACGGGGTCGGACGCGATGAACACGGGCAGCGCGTTGACGAACGCCACACCGGCGTCGATGCAGCACTGTGCGTAGAACTTGTCGGCCTGTTCCGAGCCGACGGGGAGGTAGGACACGAGGACGTCGACCTCGGCGTCCTTCAGGACCTTCACGACGTCGACGGGTTCGGCCTCGGAGACCTCGATGGTCTCGGCGTAGTACTTGCCGATGCCGTCGAGAGTGTGGCCGCGCTGCACGGTCACGCCGGTCGGCGGTACGTCGGCGATCTTGATGGTGTTGTTCTCGCTCGCGAGGATCGCCTCGGACAGGTCGAATCCGACCTTCTTGGCGTCCACATCGAATGCGGCGACGAACTGGACGTCGCGCACGTGGTACGGGCCGAACTCCACGTGCATCAGGCCGGGGACGGAAGCGGTGGCGTCCGCGTCCTTGTAGTACTCGACGCCCTGGACCAGGGACGAGGCACAGTTCCCCACGCCCACAATGGCCACGCGCACCGCGGTGCTGTTCTCACCCATGGTCGGGTTCTCCTTCTTTGTTGCGTGCTGCTGTCGACTGCTCGGCGGCGATCAGTTCGTTGAGCCACCGCACTTCGCGTTCGCTCGATTCGAGGCCGAGCTGATGGAGTTGACGGGTGTAGCGGTCCAAGGTGCCGCCGGCCCGTCCGATCGCGTCGCGGAGCGCTTCCCTGCGCTCCTCGACCTGGCGGCGCCTGCCCTCGAGAATTCGCATCCGCGCCTCGGCGGGGGTGCGACTGAAGAAAGCGAGGTGCACACCGAATCCGTCATCGGTGTAATTCTGGGGTCCCGTGTCGGCGACCAGTTCGGTGAAGCGTTCCCGCCCCGCCGGAGTGAGCCGATACACGCGCCGGGCGCGTCGCTTGACGGTCCCGGGAACTCCCGAATCCTCTTCGATGAGCCCGTCCGCCTGCATGCGTCGCAGAGTCGGATAGAGAGACCCGTAGGAGAAGGCACGGAACGGCCCGAGGAGCCCGGTGAGGCGTTTACGCAGCTCGTACCCGTGCATAGGCGACTCGAGGAGGAGACCGAGGATAGCCAGTTCCAGCACGAGTCACCTCCTTGTCCGAGTGAACCAACCGATGGATACGACACAAAACTATATCGCGCCGATATAAACGACGATACGCCTTGGTGAAATCATCCGGAACATCCGTCCAGGTGGAAAGCGGTTCCCGGACGGCCCTCGGTTGTTGCGGGCACCTCCGGCGGGGCCGAGATTGCCGCGCGTCACAGGGTTGCTGTTACCACTCCGCACCCACCTGTCGCCCCGGCGCACGTACTCTGGGGTCCGTGCGAATTCAGCGGCAGGTGGTGGACTACGCGTTGCAGCGTCGGTCGCTGCTTGCCGAGGTCTACTCGGGGCGGCGCGGTGTGGCCGAAGTCTGCGACGCCGGCCCCTACCTGCTCCGGGCAGCAAAGTTCCACGGCAAGGGCAGCGACGTCACCTGCCCGATCTGCCGCAAGGAGCAGGTGACCCTCGTCTCGTGGGTCTTCGGCGAAAAGCTCGGCCCGGTGTCCGGGTCGGCCCGAACGCCCGAAGAGCTGACCCGCCTGGCCGCCAGCCAGGAGGAATTCTCGGTCCATGTGGTCGAGGTATGTCGCACGTGTAGTTGGAATCACCTGGTGCAGTCGTACGTCCTGGGGTCGCAACCGGCCCCGAAACGCCCACGTCGCCGGACGACGGGGCAGGACCGTCGCACCGCGAGCGAGTGAACGGGCGCCGGACGACGTGAGCGAACGCTGCCCGATGAAGTTCCTTCCCGCATACCGCCCGCACGAACCAATCCTCGCGTGCCCGTCTTCGGACGGGCATTCGAAGATGCGGCGTCACGCGTCGCGCAAACAGTTGGAGATGAGTACGTGAGTTCCCCCGACAACGAACCCGAGGGCAACAGGTCCGATCCGCCTCACCGGGACAACCCGGCAGGGCCGCCGCCGCAGCAGCGACCGGCGCCGCAAGGGGGACCCGCCCAGGGACGACCGTTGCCGCCTCAGCCGCGCCCCCAGGGCCGGCCCGGCCAGCCTCAGCCGCCGCAGTCCGGCGGCCGTCCGCCGTACCCTCCCCAGCCGTTCCCGCAGGGCCGGCCGCAGCAGCCTCCCCAGGGACAGCCGTATCCCCCGCGCCGGGGTCCCGCGCCGTCCAACCCGAACGCCCAGAACCCGAACGCCCTGCCGCCTCGCGGACCGGGCGCAGGTCCGGTGCCGCCGGGAGCGAACCCTCCGCAGCGCACCCAGCAGTTCCCGCCTGCTCCCGGCCACAACACTCCCCAGGGACGTGCGCCGCAGCGCCCGCCGCAGGGTCCCGACGCGGCACGCGGTCCCCAGGGCGGTCCGTCCGACCCCGGTGCGGCCACCCGCCGCGTGGCGTCCCCTGCCGGTCCGCCGTCTCGCTCCCCGCAGGACTCCCGGCCGACGACCGCTGTCGCGGGCGGTCCGCCCGGTACGCCGCCGCCCACCCGTCGCGGCAAGGGCGGCGGCGGTCGTGGTGGTGACGGAAGCGGCGGCGGCAGAAAGATCCCCTGGCGCACCATCCGTCGTGTCGGTTACGGCGTCGTGGCCGCGGGCATCCTCATCCCGTTGCTCGCCTTCATGCTCGCGTACGTGGCACAGGACGTGCCGCGTCCGGGTGAGCTCGTCACCAACCAGGCTGCGACGATCTACAACTCCGACGGGACCGGCGTCATCACCAAGGTGATTCCGCCGGAAGGCAACCGCCACGAGGTCGAACTCGACCAGATCCCGTTGCACGTGCGAAACGCCGTGCTCGCCGCGGAAGATCGCGACTTCTACTCCAACCCGGGCTTCTCGGCGTCCGGTTTCGCGCGGGCCGCGCGCGACAACATCCTCGGCCGCGAGAGCGCCGGTGGTGGTTCGACCATCACACAGCAGTACGTCAAGACCGCTCTGGTCGGCAACGAGCGCAGCCTGACCCGCAAGATGAAGGAACTCGTTCTTTCGGTGAAGATGGCGAATCAGTGGTCGAAGGACGACATCCTCGCCGCCTACCTCAACACCATCTACTACGGCCGCGGCGCGTACGGGATTTCCGCCGCGTCGAACGCGTACTTCGGCAAGCCGGTCAACGAACTGACCGTCGAAGAAGGCGCGGTCCTCGCGTCGTCCATTCAGCTGCCGTCGCTGCTCGACCCCGAGCAGAACCCCGAGGGCGCCAAGTCGCGCTGGACCTACGTGCTCGACGGCATGGTGGCCGCCGGCACCCTCAACTCCGCCGACCGCGCAGGCATGGAGTACCCCGCGTACGTCCCGCTCGCGGAACTCGACAACGGCGACCAGTCCTCCGGTCCCGAGGGCCTGATCAAGAACCAGGTCCTGCGGGAACTGGCATCCGAGGGAATCGACGAGACCCTGCTCAACACCGCGGGACTCGACATCACCACGACGATCGATGCGCAGGCACAGGCCTCGACACTCGACGCCGTGCGGTCCAACCTCGAAGGCGAACCGGAGGAATTGCGCACGGCCGTCGTCTCGGTCGATCCGCGATCCGGTGCGGTGCGTGCCTATTACGGCGGTGAAAGCGGTATCGGTTACGACTTCGCCAGCGCGGGCCTGCAGACGGGTTCGTCGTTCAAGGTGTTCGGTCTCGCCGCGAACCTCGATCAGGGTGTGCCGCTGTCCAAGACCTACGACAGCGGTCCGCTGACAGTCAACGGCATCAAGATCGGCAACGTCGAAGGCCAGTCGTGTGGCGAATGCACCATCGCGGAGGCGCTCAAGCGGTCGCTGAACACGAGTTTCTACCGGATGATGCTCGAGATGGACGACGGCCCGCAGGCGATCGCCGACATGGCACACAAGCTGGGCATCCCCAAGGAGGTTCCGGGTATCGGTGAGACGCTCACCGAGCCGAACGGAGCCGGCCCCAACTACGGCATCGTGCTGGGCCAGTACCAGTCCCGCGTGCTCGACATGGCATCCGCCTACGCGACGCTCGCAGCCTCCGGCCGGTACCACGAGCCGTACTTCGTGCAGAAGGTCGTCACGTCCGAGGGCGAGGTCCTGCTGGACCGCGGCAGCCCGGTCGGCGAGCAGGTCGTCGACGAGGTCGTCGCCGACAACACCACCGCCGCGATGATGCCGATCGCGGCCTACTCCAACGGGCACGCGCTCGCCGGGAGCCGCCCGTCCGCATCCAAGACCGGTACCGCACAGCTCGGCGATACCGGGTCGAACAAGGACGCATGGATGGTCGGTTACACGCCGTCGCTGTCCACCGCCGTGTGGATGGGAACCGAGGAAGGCCTCCCGCTCGAGAACAGCTGGGGCGGGATGATCTACGGCTCGGGTCTGCCGTCGGATATCTGGAAGGACTCGATGGACGGCGCTCTCCAGGGCACCGAGGTCGAATCGTTCCCGAAGCCCGGAGCGATCTCGGGTGTGGCAGGTGTGCCTTCGTGGACGGCGTCGGAAACGGCGAAGCCCACCACGACGGCGCCCGAAACCTCCCGCACCATTCCGACCATCCCGGAGATCCCGGAGATCACCACCCAGAACGTGGAGATCTTCCCGGGCGTCACGATTCCGGTACCGGGAGTCGCGCCGCAGACCACACGCCCGACCGTGCCCTCGCGTCCGGACTCCGGCGTCGAACAGGACGAGGAGGACTCCGGCGGAAACGTCGAGGACAACGCTCCTTCCGAGCAGACGACGCAGAACCGGGTACCGGGACAGAACGGGGCGGGACAGAACGGGCAAGCGGTTCCCGGCGCGCAGGCACAACAGCCCGAACTCGCACCGGCACGGTAAAAAAGTCGCGTGACGGTCGAAGGGGAGCGCAAGAACCGGGAACCGGTGTCACCGGGCCCACTCGCCGAGGACCGCCGATCGGTGGATTGGCGCGACACCCCGGGTCGTACAGACCCGATGGTGTCGCGCCTGACCACGGTGATCGGCGGTCCGGTGGGCCGGCACGCCATGATCGGCCGGACCCGCTTCTTCACCCCCGTGCGCGCGATGCTGCTCCTCGCCGTGGTGTTCCTCGCGTTCGGCTGGTTCACGAAAGCCGCGTGCATCCAGCAAGCGCCGATGGGCCCGGACGGCGCGCCGGGTCTCGACTGGAGCAACAACCGCCAGTACGTGGCGATGTGCTACTCGGACATCGTTCCCCTGTACGGCGCGGAGCGTCTCAGCGAAGGCGCCTTCCCGTACAAGACGTCGTGGGAGGAACCGGGCCCCGACGGGCAGATGCAGACCCGGTACATGGAGTACCCGGTGGTCGCGGGCATGTACCAGTACGCGTCCATGCGCATCGCGAAGGCGTGGGATGCGACGCCGTGGCTCCCCGGTGGTCTCCAGGTCGCGATCTACTTCAACGTCGTCGCGTGGGGCCTGGCGCTGGCGTGGCTGGCGACCGTCTGGGCGACCGCCATGTCTGCGGGGCGACGCGTGTGGGACGCCGCGCTGGTAGCAGCCTCGCCTCTCGTCATCGTGCACGCCTTCACCAACTTCGACGCGCTCACCACCGCGTTCGCCGCCGGCGGGTTGCTCGCCTGGGCGCGGCGCCGGCCCGTCCTCGCCGGTGTGCTGCTCGGCCTCGGGGCCGCGACGAAGTTGTATCCTCTGCTGCTGCTCGGCCCGTTGTTCGTGCTGTGTCTGCGTACCGGGAAGCTCCGGCCGTTCGCGAAAACCGCCGGGGCGACGGCGGCCACGTGGCTGGTGGTGAACCTGCCGATCATGCTGCTGTATCCGGCGGGCTGGGCCGAGTTCTTCCGTTTGAACTCCGATCGGGGCGCCGATCCCGATTCGATCTACAACGTGCTGCGCTCGTTCGTCGGCTGGCCGAACTGGGCACCGTCCACCCTCAACCTCGTCTCGCTGGTGCTGTTCGCCGCAGCATGCGCCGGTATCGGACTGGTGGCGCTCACCGCCCCGCGCCGCCCGCGGCTCGCTCAACTGTGCTTTCTGGTCGTTGCCGCGTTCCTGCTCACCAACAAGGTGTGGAGTCCGCAGTACTCGCTCTGGCTCGTCCCTCTTGCGGTACTCGCCATCCCGCATCGTCGTGCGCTCCTGGCCTGGATGACTGTCGACGCGCTGGTGTGGGTACCGCGCATGTACTACTACCTCGGTCCCGCAGAGAAGGGGCTTCCGGAACAGTGGTTCACCGCCACGGTGTTCCTCCGCGATGTCGCCGTGGTGGCGCTGTGCGCCGCGGTGCTGTGGCAGATTCGGCGGCCCGTCAAGGATCCGGTGCGATACGGGTTCATCGACGACCCGGTGGGAGGCGTCCTCGACCAGGCGCCCGACCATCCGCCCTCCTGGCTCCCCGATCGATTGCGGCCGTCCCACCAGCGTGTGGGAAAGCGGAAATCATCCAAATGGACTACGTCACCGGTCGCCTCCGGGTCCTAGGGTCGGAGGGGAAGTGAGGAGGTTCTGTGACGGCGGGCGGACGAGCACCGGTTGTGGGAGCCGGTCGTACATCTTCGAACTTCACGGCGTGCGATCTGGCCTGGTCGGTCGCCGCAGGTGACGCGGCGGCGCTTCCCGTGCTGCTCCGGGAGTTGCACCCGGCCGTGTCGGCGTACAGCAGGGCACGGGCGAAGCACGTGGGCTATTCCTTCTCGGACGCGGATCGGCTCGCCCTCGAGGCGTGCCGTTCGATTCTCACCGCACTGTCCGCGCCGTCCGGTGCCGACCGGCCGTTCCTGCGCCTCGCGTACTCCCTGGCGGCCGAAACTGCCGACACCCGCTTCGCGGTCCGGCGCGACGCGCCCCTCACGCGCCTCCAGCAGGACATTCTGATCCTCCGCACGATCGTCGGCCTCGATCCCGAACAAACAGCGGTAGCCATGGCTCTCACCCCCCGCCGCGTCCGCGTCGAGCAACACGCTGCGCTGTCGTCGCTACGCGCGGCATGACGTATCTCCCGCGCTTCGGACGGGTCAGATACGCAGGGCAGTGAACGGCGCGACCGGAATGTTGCGCACCACGAACCACAGTGCGATCACCGCGAGCGCGAAGTGCGGAGCCCAGCGGAACCTGCTCCAGCGCGGTCCCGCTGCGGTCCCGCGAATCCGGCCGACGGTCCACACCGCGAACGCCGCCAGCAGGCCCGCCACCGCGACGACGCCCAACGCGTTGTAGTGCAGCGCCGCCGGGATATCCAGGTGCACCAGCGAATACAGCATTCGCGACATCCCGCACCCCGGACAGTAGACGCCGAAGATCGTGAAGGTGGGGCACGGTGGGATCACTCCGCCCGGAGTGGTCGGGTCGGCCCAGACGACAGCCGCGCACGCACACGCCGCACCCGCCGCGACGAGTGTCGGGGCGGTCAGGCGCGCGAGCGCGGGTCGCACGGTGTCGCTCATGCCGAGTCCACGGGGGGTCGATCGGACCGCACTTTCGGGCGGTAGGTCCGCCCGAAACTGCGCGGACTGTCCTCGTAGATGTCGATCAACTCCCAGTCGAGTCGTCGACCGCCCGGCACGTCGAAGATGCGGGTGCCGTCGCCGAGAAACACCGGGGCGACGAAAACCTGCAACTCGTCGATCAGATCGTGCTCGAGCGCCTGCCGGGCGATATCCGCGCTGATGATCTGCACGTCCCGATCGCCCGCGATCTCCTGAGCGCGACGAATCGCTTCCACGATGTCGCAGTTCATCGCGACGACGGTCGGATCGTCGGCGAGTTCTTCCGGCCGGTGGGTGAGGATGAATTCGGTTCCCGACCAGGCGCCCCCGTAAGCCTGGGAGGTCACTTCGTCGCGTTCGTCCTGCTGCTCCTTCGCCGCGTCGTAGCCTGCGCGGCCGGAGATGATCACCGCAACATCCCCCGCCATGCGTTCCGTGGTGCCCTCGGCCATCGGTTCGGCCGCGGACAACCAACTCATGTCGTGCCCGGGACCGGCGATGAAGCCGTCGATCGAGCACGTGAATCCCCAAGCCACCTTGCCCATCTCTACTCCTTGCCGGTCGACGGTCCGGAGGTCACCGGTTCGCCCGCGCTTCCAGCCTTGCCCGTGCGACGGGCCATTCGTCGTCCGTCATCGAGAACAGTGCGGTCGTACGCCACGAGCCGTCTCGGCGCCGGCGGTGTTTGCGCAGCAATCCTTCGTGCCGGGCACCGAGGCGCGCGAGCGCCTCGCGCGAGCGATTGTTGAATTCGTCGGTGTGCCACTCCACACGCACCGCACGAAGGTCGTCGAAGGCATGCCGCAACAACAGCAGTTTCGCTTCCGTGTTGACGTGCGTGCGCTGGGCCGACGTCGCCAGCCAGGTATGGCCGATCGTGAGTTTGCGGTGTTCCGGTTCGAGCAGGTAGTACGACGTGGACCCGACGACCGCGCCCGTGTCCTTGTCGATCACCGCGTAGGGCTGCCGATCCGGATCGTCCACCGCGCTGCGGACGAACGATTCCGCGTCCGCGGGAGTGCGGATCACGGCAGCGGACCAGCGGAAGATCTCGTCGGGATCGTCGGCCGCCTCGAGCAGTCGCGGCGCGTGCGCGACTGTGAGCGGATCGAGCCGCACGCGCGCACCCTCGAGAGACGGGTGGTCGGACCAGATGTCGCTCATCGAACGCTTTCCGTGCCGAGGGCTTCCCGACCTCGCTCCGCGGGTGGAGTACCGGGCGGCGGACGCCGCGGTGCGCGCAGGAAGACGAAGAACAGTACGACCAACAGTATCGCGCGTCCCCACACACCGATCGTGGTGAGAACGAGAGGTAGTTCGATGTCGATCGCACCTCCGGTCGCGTAGAACCAGCGGAAGACACCGATACCGATCGCGAGGTCGACGAGGAGGTATGCCGCGACAAGCCGCCACGGAACCTGCAGCAGGACCAGCAGCGGCAACAACCACAGCGTGTACTGGGGTGAGTGGACTTTGTGGAAGAGCATGAAGCCGCACAACATCGCGGCCGCAACCGGCAGCCACGGATACGGGCCCCCACGGAGATACCGCCGGCGGCCGAGCCACAGGGCGAGGAGGAACGACGCGGCGATGAGCAGCGGAGACGCGACGGCGACGACCTCGTTGAATTCCGGTGTCACGCCCGTGCCCTCGTAACCACCCAGCAAAGGCCGCAGACCCCAGAACCAGACCGAGTTGCTCGTCCCGTCGGCGGCGCGGTTCTGCTGGAACGTGAACGACGCACGCCAGCCTTCGTACCCGAGGACGGCGAACGGAAGGTTGATCGCGACAGTCGTCGCCACCGCGGCGCCGGCGACCGCAAGCGCGCCCCGCACGTCACGCACCGTGCCGGCCGCACGACCGCCCGTGAACACGTAGATCATCAGCGGCAGGACGAAGATGCCCGGATAGATCTTCAGGCAGAACCCGACCGCGAGAAGCGCGGCCGCAAGAACGCCGCGCGTGCGCAACGACCAGCGTTCGACGCCGACCACCGCGATCGCCAGGACGGTGATCGCGACGACCGGGAGATCCCAGTTGAGGAACGCGTAGAGCACCAGTGGAGGTGTCGCCGACCACGCCAGCGCTGCCCATCCGGCGAGGCGCGCGAGCAGCCACGCCGTGAGGAGTCCGAACGGCGCGAGGAGCAGTGCGGACCGCAGCAGGAAGTCGGCGTCGGTATGGACGCCGATCGCGCCCAGCCACATCAGCAGACCGCTGAGCACGGGATATTCGACGGTGCTTCCGACGAGATTCCCGGCCGCGTCGATGCTGCCGTCGACGAAGGGGAACCGGTGGAGATTGATGCCACGTCCGAGCCACAACTGCTGGATGTCGGAATAACAGACGTGCGCGTCCTTGATGTCCTCGAAGCGGATCGTGCGACCGAGTTCGTCGAACGGTGCACCCGCGCAGCGGGCTTTGTTGAGGTATCCGAGCCAGAGCGCGATCGCGCAGGTCAGGACGGCGACGAGCGAGATCGTCCTGGGGCTCGTGCGCATGTCCTCACCCTAGGTCAAATCCGCTGCCCGGGACGGAGGTCGATTTCCCTGGTCAGGGATGGCTCATGTACCCTTCTTGGGTTGCTGACGCAACGACCCTCCTGTCACGGATCGTCCGTGACCGTTCACAGTCCATAGGAGGTGATGAGGTCTTATGCGTCATTACGAATTGATGATCATCCTGGACCCCAGCCTGGATGAGCGCACTGTTGCTCCCTCGCTGGATACGTTCCTCAATGTTGTTCGCCAAGAAGGCGGCAAGGTCGACAAGGTCGACGTGTGGGGTAAGCGTCGTCTCGCATTCGAGATCGCGAAGCAGAGCGAAGGCATCTACGCGGTTATCGACATCAGCGCGACGCCCGCCACGGTTGCAGAGCTGGATCGCCAGCTCGGCCTGAACGAGTCGGTGCTTCGCACCAAGGTTCTGCGCCACGGCAAGTGAGCCTGTCGGCGCCTGGCCGTAGGCTCTGGCGCATCAGGTCTCCACACACAGCAGGAGGAACCACATGGCAGGCGATACCGTCATCACCGTGGTCGGCAATCTGACCGCCGATCCCGAACTGCGTTTCACCCCGGCGGGTGCCGCGGTCGCGAACTTCACGGTCGCGTCCACTCCCCGCATCTTCGACCGTCAGTCCAACGAATGGAAAGACGGCGACGCTCTGTTCATGCGCTGCAATATCTGGCGCGAGGCAGCGGAGAACGTAGCCGAAAGCTTGACCCGGGGCTCGCGCGTCATCGTGCAGGGCCGGCTCAAGCAGCGCAGCTACGAAACGCGTGAAGGCGAAAAGCGCACTGTCGTGGAGCTCGAGGTCGACGAGATCGGCCCTTCGCTCCGCTATGCCACCGCCAAGGTCAGCAAGGCCGGTCGTGGTGGCGGCGGCGGAGGCGGCTTCGGTGGTTCTTCCGGCGGATCGGGCGGTGGACGCCCTAGTTCCAACGCGAACGTCGGCGGCGACGACCCGTGGGGCAATGCCCCGCAGGCCGGCTCGTTCGGCGGTTCCGGGGACGACGAGCCCCCGTTCTGATCCGACCTTCGATCGGAACATCCAGAAGTACGGAGAAAGACCATGCCTAAGTCGCCCGCGCGCGAGAAGGTTTTGAAGAAGAAGGTCTGCGCTTTCTGCAAGGAAAAGAACACGCAGATCGATTACAAGGACACAACGCTGCTGCGTAAGTACGTCAGCGATCGCGGAAAGATCCGCGCTCGCCGCGTCACCGGCAACTGCGTGCAGCACCAGCGCGATATCGCTGTTGCTGTCAAGAACTCCCGTGAGGTCGCTTTGCTGCCTTACGTCTCGACGGCTCGCTAGGAAAGGGAGGGAACACGATGAAGCTCATCCTCACCGCTGACGTGGACAACCTCGGTGCGCCTGGCGACACCGTTGAGGTCAAGGACGGCTACGGCCGCAACTACCTGCTGCCCCGCGGCCTGGCGATCGTCGCCACCCGTGGCGCCGAGAAGCAGGTCGAGGGCATCCGCCGTGCACAGGAAGCGCGCGCTGTGCGCGGCCTGGAGCACGCCAAGGAGCTCAAGACCGCTATCGAGGGTCTCGAGAGCGTCTCGCTCAACGTCAAGACCGCCGGTGACTCGGGCAAGCTGTTCGGCTCGGTTACCGCGGCCGACGTTGCCGGTGCCATCAAGGCTGCCGGTGGCCCGGTTGTCGACAAGCGCCTCGTCGAGCTGCCCAAGGCTCACATCAAGGCGACCGGCAAGCACCAGGTCGTCGTGAAGCTGCACCCGGACGTCGTCGCGAAGTTCACGCTGGACGTCGTGAGCGCCTGATTTCCGGTTCGAGGAGCCCCGCGCGATGGTTGCGCGGGGCTCCTCGGCATCTGTGCACAACCTGTGGATGGCGGGTGTGGGTAAACGCACCGGTGTGACTCGGGTCATATCGTTTCGGGAACGAACAGATGAACACGCCCGGGCGGCATTGTTATCGCGACACGCCGAAAATTCCTTCTTCCACAGGGCTGAACAGCCATTTTCCCTAGTTAACCTGCATCGTTATCAAATGTGAGATGCGTTCTCCCCAGGTTATCCACATCAGGTGCACAACCCTGTCCACCTGATTCCACAATCTATCCCCAACTGTGTGCACAACCCGATTTGGTCGCCCTCGAAATCGTCCCTAACGTCGAGCGCGCAACTCTCCCTCGTGGGGAGCTGCAACCCACTGCGGTGTCGGTGGGGACGAGTAGAACGTGGAGTGTTTCCCGGTGGCGCCCACCGGGAGTCGGTACGGGTCAACGGCCGGCGAACCACCGGGCGACGGTATTTGGACGGAAGGCGGCATCACGTTGGCTGTTGTGGACGATCGTGGCCATTCCGACTATCCGGGGCCCCCTGACGAAGACTCAGGTGGTGACTTCGGTCGCCAGCCCCCGCAGGACATGGTTGCCGAGCAGTCCGTCATCGGCGGCATGCTGCTGAGCAAGGACGCCATTGCCGACGTTCTCGAAGTGCTGCGCCCCGGCGATTTCTATCGCCCCGCTCACCAAGCCATCTACGACTCGATCCTCGACCTCTACAGCCGCGGCGAACCCGCCGACCCCGTCACCGTGTCGGCCGAACTCGACCGCCGAGGCGAGCTCAAGCGCATCGGCGGCCCCGCGTACCTCGTCACCCTGACCCAGACGGTGCCTACTGCCGCGAACGCCGGCTTCTACGCCGAGATCGTTGCGGAGAAGGCCATCCTGCGACGGCTCGTCGAAGCGGGCACGCGCATCGTCCAATACGGATATGCCGGCTCGGACGGTCAGGACGTCGCAGAAGTCGTCGACCGTGCGCAGGCCGAGATCTTCGATGTGTCCGAGCGGCGCACCACCGAAGACTTCGTGGCCCTCGAAGAACTGCTGCAGCCGACGATGGACGAGATCGACTCCATCGCCAGCCGCGGCGGCATCTCGGTCGGCGTGCCTACGGGGTTCGCCGAACTCGACGAACTCACCAACGGACTGCATCCGGGACAGATGATCATCGTCGCCGCCCGTCCCGGCGTCGGCAAGGCTCTCGCCCTCGACACCCCGCTCCCCACACCCACCGGATGGACCACCATGGGTGAGGTCCGCGTCGGCGACGAACTGCTCGCTCCCGACGGAAAGCCCACCCGCGTGCTCGCGGCCACCGAGATCATGCGCGACCGGCCCTGTTTCGATGTCGTGTTCTCCGACGGCACGGTGCTCGTCGCCGACGAACAGCACCAGTGGCGCACCGCCGACGGGGTGGTGCGCACCACCGGCGAACTCGCCGCCACCGTCGACGCCGGTCACGCGGTCCCCCACACCGATCCCTTGGCCCTCCCCGCGGCAGACCTACCGGTCGCACCGTTCACCCTCGGTGCGTGGCTCGGCGGGCCGCCCTCCGACGCAGAGGTACACATGCGGGTGGAAGGTGAAGGCGGGTTCACCGAAGAATTGATGTCGCTCGGGGCGCACATTCCCGTCGAATACCAGCGCGGCTCGATCGTGCAGCGCCGCGACCTGCTCGCCGGCCTTCTCGACGCCGGCGGTCGCATCGACGACGACGGCACCATCCGCTTCTCCACCGGGCGCGAGCGCCTCGCCCACGACCTCGCCGAACTCGTTGCGGGCTTGGGCTACGCGTGCACCGTCGACGACGGAGTGGTGTCGTTCACCGCCGACGACGACGTCTTCGTCCTTCCGAGCAAGGCAGTGCGCCACAAGGAATGCCGCACCGCCGTGGCTCGCGAACGGCACATCGTGGCCGTTCGCCCGGTCGCGTCGGTGCCCGTCCGCTGCGTGGAGGTCGACGGCGACCACATGTACCTCGCGGGTCGTGCGATGGTGCCCACGCACAATTCGACTCTCGGCATGGACTTCATGCGGTCGTGCTCGATCAAGCACGGTATGGCGTCCGTCATCTTCTCCCTGGAGATGGGAAAGACGGAGATCGTCATGCGCTTGCTCTCCGCGGAGGCGAAGATCAAGCTCGGCGACATGCGTTCGGGTCGCATGACCGACGACGACTGGACCCGCCTCGCCCGGCGCATGAGCGAGATCAGCGAAGCCCCCCTCTACATCGACGATTCACCGAACCTGACGATGATGGAGATCCGCGCGAAAGCACGGCGGCTCAAGCAGAAACACGACATCCGTCTCATCGTCGTCGACTACCTGCAGCTGATGACCTCCGGTAAGAAAGTCGAGTCGCGGCAGCAGGAAGTCTCCGAGTTCTCGCGTAGCCTCAAGCTTCTCGCGAAGGAACTCGAAGTCCCTGTCATCGCGATCTGTCAGCTCAACCGTGGTCCCGAACAGCGCACCGACAAGAAGCCGATGGTCTCCGACCTCCGCGAGTCGGGATCGCTCGAGCAGGACGCCGACATGGTGATCCTGTTGCACCGCCCCGACGCATTCGAGCGCGACGACCCGCGCGGTGGTGAAGCCGACCTGATCGTCGGTAAGCACCGTAACGGTCCGACGGCGACGATCACCGTGGCTCACCAGCTGCACCTGTCGCGGTTCGTGGATATGGCGCGCGGCTGATTTCGCTGTTGAGATACGGCGAAGACTGACAACTCGATTTCCCTGGATTGACAACGCTTCGCCGGACCAAGCACCTTCACCGGTCCCAGATGCCGCTTCTGCAGACTCATCCCGTCACGAAATTGAGACTGGTCCAGTCGTTCCTGTCACTGCCCATTGTCCGTCTGCGTGATCGAGGACGTAGGTGAGGCCCAGTCCGCAGTCGATGCCGCACCACAGTCCGGCACCGACGTGGACCGTTCCGTCGTCCTGTCGCTCGACGGGGGCCAGTCCGACAATGACGCCGTCGTTGTCGACCCCGGTCAGGCCCAGTCGTGCGGACCTGGCCCGAAGCTGAGGTTCTGCGACGAACTCGACGGGTGGCAGATCGACGGCCTGGGCTGTGATTTCGTTTTTCAGATCGGCATCGAACTGCAGTCCGTCAGCGACGATCAACATTTCCGAGCTGCGTGATGCGGGACCGTCGACGAGGTAGACATACCCGACCGGGGTCGGTGCTTTCGCGAACGGATTGTCCACGAGGATCAAGTGGTGCAGGGCGGCAGAGTAGATCTGTGACTGTTCGCTTGGTGCAGGTGGGCTGGTGGTCGGGTCGAGTTGACCCGGGCCGGCTCCGGTGTCCGTGCTCGAGCAGCCGGCCAGGGCAACAGCAAGGACCAGTGCGGTGGCCACCGCACGAATTCCCATGATGCCGGACAGCATCGACAGCGGAGAGGTAACAGTGGGCATTCGCGGAGCACCTCCCTGGCTTTCGTGGGTGCGACCGGCTGTAAAGCTCAGCTGAAGAGTGCACCGACAGTGACGAGCATCGTCACCAACTCTGTCATCTGTCAATCCGTCAGTGCAGGCGGGAGCGGCGCTACGGTTTCATTGATTCGAGCTGTCGGCGATCACCTGGTACACCGTCGGGCCACTGTTCAGCCCGTCGATCGCGGTGCTTCGTGACACCGGGAACCGCGCGCTCACCAGGGAATGGTGCCGGCGTCGTCGAAGAATCCGCCGCGGGGTCCGTCGTCGGGGAGGGTGGCGAGTGCGACGGCGATGGCGGCCCCTTGCTCTGGAGATCGGGCCGAGTTGTGGCCGGTGAAGTCGGTGGCGACGTAGCCGGGACAGCACGCGTTGACGAGGATGTTCGTGTTCGACAGTGCTCGGGCGTACTGGGCGGTCATGCTGTTGAGCATGGTTTTCGACGGCGCATAAGCGGCCATCTGAGGTCCCGTTTGCAGCGCGAGGGACCCCATGTTGCTGGACACGTTGACGATGCGCGGTGAGTCGGATTGCCGCAGCAGTGGGAGAACAGCATTGGTGATCCGGATGACGCCGAACACATTGGTGTCCAGGACCTGCTGCAGGACATCGAGGTCCATCGTTGTCGGGTCCTGCGCGCCGTCATCGGTTCGGCCTCCGACGCCGGCGTTGTTGATCAGCACATCGAGCCTGCCTGCCTCGCGCGCGACGGTGGCCGCCGCTGCCGCCACGCTGTCGTCCGACGTCACGTCGAGAGCGACGCCGAAGACGTCGATTCCCTCGCTGCGGAGGCGAGCCACGGCCTCGGTGCGGCGGGCGTCGTCACGGGCCCCGAGTGCGACGCGGAACCCTCGTCCGCCGAGTCCGCAAGCGATCGCATAGCCGATTCCCTTGTTCGCGCCGGTGACCAGCGCTGTCTTGGTGGTGTTCACTCTTCGATCTTCGCCGCGTGGACTCGCGGCGTCCAAGACCGATCACCTCTTCTGTGATACCCGGTGAGTATCGAGGTAGCGTGGTGGATGTGTCCGATCTGGAGACGCGTGACTTCCGCTATTTCCTCGCCGTTGCCGACGAGTTGCACTTCGGTAGGGCGGCAGACCTGCTCGGCATCACGCAACCGCCGCTGTCCCGTGCGATCCAGCAGCTCGAGTCGAGGCTCGGCGTGAAGTTGTTCGAGCGCAACCGTCGTGGCGTCGAGCTCACCGACGCCGGACGGGTCCTGGTGAGCGAGGCGCACACGGTGATCGACGCGGTTGAGGCTGCGGCTCATCGGACCCGGCGAGCCGGAAGTCCTCGGGGACCACTGGTGCTTGCAACGAAAGCCGGTGCGTCCCTCGAGGTACTGCAACGGTTGCTCGGGGAGGCCGCCCAGCGCAGTGACGTTCCGGATGTCGAGGTACTGCTGTGTGAGGTCGGGGAGCAGGCGGCGCTGCTGCGCGGGGGCCGGGCCGATGTGGCGATCATGCACCGGCCGGTCGATGATCTCGACGGCTTCGACACCGAAGAACTGCTTGTCGAGGGGCAGGTGGCCATTGTTCCCGCGGGTCACTTTCTCGCGGCGCGGACGCACGTCACGCTTGCCGAGATTCGAGACATCCCCGGTCTGCCGTTGGCCCGGTGGCCGAAACTTGATGGCAGCTACCCGGATGGTCCTGGTCCGGAGGTGCGTACTCAATCGGCCATCGCCCAACTCGTGGCATTGGGCAAGGCACTCCTGGTGATTCCCGCCTCCAGTCGTGCGTGGCAGTGGCCGCAGCATGTGGCGATCCCTGTCACCGACGCCGTCTCGATCACCACGGTGCTGGCGTGGCCGGCAGGGAGTCGTTCCGCGGGGATCGGGGCGTTTGCGCGATTGGCGGCCGAGGTCGGTAGGTCAGAGGAACGACCGTAGCCTGGCTGCATTTCCTTCGTCAGGCCCGAAAGCGTCGAATGACCGCTGTTGCCGTGAGTTCTGCACGCCGGGCAGTGTCGCCGACGCGGGTACACGATCAGCTGAAATGCTCCTTGTAGATCTGCCCGTGAACGGCAACGGTCCGGTCGACCATCCGCGACACCGTGAAGTCGGCCGCTGCCGAGAGATATGCATACGCGGTCGGGCGGTCCAAACCCTGATGGTGTTCGAGGAAATCCAGAGCGTTGACCACAGCCCGGCGCATCGCAACATCGAGGTCACTGCCCTGACCGTCGATCGCGCCGTCGGGATCGGACAGCCCGATGGGGATCCAAGACTCGGCAGTTTCCGCGAACGGACAGCGGTAGGCGACGCTCGGTGCGTCTCCCGATCCGTGTTTGCAGACGGTCAATCGGAAGATCGCGCGCAGTGAACCTTCCATCGCCGATCGGGACAGACACGCTCCGGCACGCCGTACGCACAGAGGTTCAGGGGAGCCTGCCGTCGAAGATCGGCCGCATGAAGGTGCGCTCGTAGCGGAGCACGCAGCCGCTCCGGTCCCGAATCGCGTTGGCTGCGCGGAACTCGTCGTCGGAATCGAACAACGCGCGGTACCGCTCGTACGCGGCGAGGGACTCGAACGAGAAGAGAGCCAGCGCACGGTCGCTGGCACCCTCACCGGGAAGGAAGTATCCGTGGTGGGTACCGCCGTGTTTGTCGACGAGCGCGATCCATGCGCGAGCGAACCTCTCGAAGTCGTCGATTTTCACCGGGTCGATCGTGTACTCCACAACGCACGTGATCATGACGCGAGGGTAATGCCGCAGGGGTGTACTCGGGCGGACGAATCACAATCCGGTCAGCGACTTCCACATAGGCGCACCGGCCCGTCACCACGCAGATGCTCTCCGGCCGTACCGGGCGACGTAGTGCCACACTTTCTTCAGATCCTGTGGGTCGACGTTCCCCACCCGAGCTGGTCCGAGTGAATACGGTGTGATCCACCCGTGCCGGGCGACCGAGCGAGCCACCTGGACCACCGCATTCCCTCGGTACTCCGGATGAGCCTCGGCTTGTTCTATCGCGAGTCTGTAACCGTCGTGCCACACAACAGCACAGGGCACCGTCCTTGCGATGTCCTCGAACCGAGTGCCTCGGTAGCTCGGGTCCAGAACGAGTGCCTCGACGTCACATTCGATGTTGATGGGTCCGTGCACATGGGCCTCGATGTAGTGGTCGAGCGGATCGTCGAACTCGGCAACCGCCGCGGCCTGCAGCAGATGACTCGATGTCTCCGCGGTCCCGAACAACTGTGGTTCGTGCACGCTGTCGGGAAAGCAGAACGTGGTGCGCTCGAGAGTGTGCTCAGCCAGCACGAAGTACGACGACCCGAACCGCGGCGAACCACCGTAACCATCGCAATGACGGTCGAGGGAGCCGTACTTGGGACGATCCGACGCCGGGCGGGAGTCGTAGACACCACCGAACATCCGGCTTTCCCACCGCCACCGATCACCGCCTTCGAATGCCGTGAGTCCACCATTGCCCGTATTCGTCTCGAACTGCGAGAGATAGGCGCCACGACGGGCAATTGCGGACAGCGTCGACAGCCCACGGTACGGAGCATCCGGATGAAAATGCATCGTCACCCGCATCGACCCGTCGATGCTCTCCCCCGCAGCCGACGCACGTACGTGGGCAACTGCGGCCTCGGCCGAATCCACCGATCCCTCCATCCCCCACTCTCCCGCCGTGCGACGCTACAACTCCAACCACGCCGTTGCACAGTGCATTCTGACTCGAGCTGCCGCCCGCACTCCGATTGAACACGATTGCGCTGCACGCCACTCCGGGAGTAGCCGTCGATCCGACACGAATATCGAGGGCCGGCACGATCTCGCGCACGGTGCGCGACCCGACGACAATCAGAGGATCGTCTCGACCGCGCGTTGCAGGGTGTGTGCGCTGGCTTCGAGTGCGGCACGTTCCTGTTCCGTCATCGGGGGCTGATGCATCTGGCTTACTCCGGCGCGGCCGAGCACCGAAAGCAACGACATCGTGACTCGGTACTCCGGGTGGTATCCGGCGACGGTGAAGACGGCCTGCTCGTCGCGCAGAACCGCTTCGGCCAGTCGTGCGCTCACCGCGCCGATACCGTACTGGCTCGCGCCGATCCCTTCGATGATGTTGATGTTGGCATAGCGGATTTCTGCCTCCACCCGGTCGCGGATCTGCTGACCCTGCTCGGCCAGCAGGTCGAGTACCGGCACGCCCGCAGCGGTGGCCGACGACCAGAGCAGCACCTCGCTGGTGCCGTGTTCGCCGATCACGAAAGCCTGGATATCGCTGGGACTGACTCCGAGATGATCGCCGAGGTGGACCCGGAAGCGCAGACTGTCGAGCACGGTGCCGGTGGAGAACACCCGGTCGTGCCCGGCCAGCACACGGGTCAGGTCCGCCAAGGGGTCCGGCGGGTCGGTGACCACCATGATCGTGGCGTCCGGTGCTGCCGCGACGAGTCCGGGGATCAACTCCCGATATACCCCGGCATTGTGTTCGAGCAACCGCAGTCGGCCCGCCGGGTCGCTCCGGTCGGTCGCGCCGCCTGCGGCTTCGTTCTCGCCCGCTGTGACGATCAACAGATCCGCGCCGTCGAGGTCGTCTCGCTCCCCGGCGCGCACGTCCACCGGCGGAACCAGCGGCGTTCCGTAGCGCATGTCGAGCGCCACTGCCTGTGCCCGCTTCACGTTCTTGTCCACCAGCACGATTTCCCTGGCGGTCCCCCTGCCCAGCAGTGCAAGGGTGGTAGCCGATCCGACCGCGCCGACCCCCACCACACCGATCTTCACGGCCGCCGCCGAGGACGAGGAGGATGGATCGGAACCGATGTGCAGCAGTGTGTTTCGCGAAGCCCGGGGATACTTGTCACGTTGTGGATCCTTGCCGTAGGTCTGCGCCTTCAGCGTGTGCGGAGGTGGTCCGCTTGCTCGGCATTCCGTCGAGTCCAGTACACACCGTGGTCACGGCTTCCGCAGTGAATCCCGCACGACCAGATCGACGTCGACGCCGGTCTTCCGGCGTGCCGGCACCCTGCGCGTGCATCCCGACAGCTGGCCGGTATACGAAAGGAAGCGAATGCGCTTGTAACAACGCCGCGTTCGGCCCCGATTCGTTCGGTGAAGGCTGTCACTACCACGTCAGGAGCGGAACATGGGATCGGTCGAGATCATCACGTGGCTTCAGGAGGGTGCGAGCCAGGGAGACCCCATCCGGGGGCCGCTCTACGTCATCACCTTTATCGCACTGGGCCTGTACAGCGTCCTCTTCGAGGGTGCCATCATCTGAGCCCGGCACTGTTCACCGTGTCAGGTGCAGCAGTTCGGGTCCAGTACGACGCGCAGCGCTTCGAGTGCGTCCGTTCGTACACGGTGGTAGACGTTCATTCCGTTGCGGGTGGATTCCACCATTCCGGCTTTCCGCAGCTGCCCGAGATGGTGACTGACGGTGGATTCCGCCAGGTCGACGGCCGTGGCGAGGTCGCATGTGCACACTTCGCCGGCGGGGTCGGTGAGCAGGATCGACATCAGCTGGATGCGGGTCGGATCCGCCAGCGCTTTGAGGCGGAGCGCCACTTCGAGTGCAGCGTCGCCGCTCATCGGGGCAGCGGACACCGGTTCGCAGCAAATCGGTGTGGTGATGTCGACGACGGGCAGTGCCTTGGGCATGGGAACTATTCTGCCGACCTCCTTGACATATGTCAAAAAGGTGGACCACACTGGAAGCCGCTAATTCGATGTATGTCTCACACGTGGAGGTTCCCATGTCCCGCGCTCAGCTCGCACTCAACGTCGACGACCTGTCCGAGGCCGTTGCTTTCTACTCGAAGTTGTTCGGTGCCGAGCCGAACAAGCTCCGACCCGGGTATGCGAACTTCGCCCTGTCGGAACCGCCGCTCAAGTTGGTGCTCCTCGAGAATCCCGGCAAGGGCGGTTCGCTCAATCACCTGGGCGTCGAGGTCGAATCCAGCGAGAAGGTGCACGAGGAGATCGCCCGGCTCACCGATGCCGGACTGTTCACCGAAGAGGAGATCGGCACCACGTGCTGCTTCGCGACGCAGGACAAGGTGTGGGCCACCGCCCCGGACGGCGAGAAGTGGGAGGTCTACACCGTGCTCGCCGACAGCGAGACCTTCGGTACCAGCCCCACGCTGCTCGCGGACGAAAACTCCGGTGCGGCAGCGTGTTGTGGCTCGGCCGCCTCGTCTGCCGCTACCGAACCCGTCGCCGGCATCGGCGCCGCCGCGGAGCAGCCGACTTCGTGCTGCTGACGCCCGAACCCCGGTCGTCCTCCCGGGTGTGTGTCCGGGAGGACGGGGGCTGCCGGTGTCCGGCGTGATTCAGGATGCGGTGGAGGCGGGGACTCGGACGAATCGCTTTCGCAGCGCGAGCGAGACGTACACGAGCGCAACGAGTACCGGCACCTCGATCAACGGGCCAACCACTCCGGCCAGTGCCTGTCCCGACGTGACGCCGAACGTCGCGATCGCCACAGCAATCGCCAGCTCGAAGTTGTTACCGGCGGCGGTGAATGCGAGCGTCGTCGTCCGCTCGTACCCGAGGCCCACGGCGGCACCGAACAGGTAACCACCGCCCCACATGAGAGCGAAGTACGCCAGCAACGGCAATGCGATCCGCGCGACATCCCAGGGCTGCGACGTGATCCGGTCGCCTTGGAGCGCAAAGAGAATGACGATCGTGAACAGCAAACCGTACAGCGCCCACGGGCCGATCTTCGGAATGAATCGGGTCTCGTACCACTCCCGGCCCTTGGCCTTCTCGCCGAAGTGCCGCGTCAGGAAACCGGCGACCAGGGGGATGCCGAGGAAGATCAATACCGATCCGGCAATCTGCCACGGCGACACATCGAGCGTGGTCTGCTCGAGCCCGAGCCAGCCGGGCAGCACCGAGAGGTAGAACCAGCCGAGCACGGCGAACATGACGACCTGGAAGACGGAATTGATCGCGACCAGCACGGCAGCAGCCTCGCGATCACCACACGCGAGGTCGTTCCAGATGATCACCATCGCGATGCACCGTGCCAGTCCGACGATGATCAAGCCCGTGCGGTACTCCGGCAGGTCCGGGAGCAGCAACCACGCAAGCGCGAACATCAGGGCGGGGCCGAGCACCCAGTTGAGCACCAGCGACGAGATCAGCAAGGTGCGGTCGCCGATGACCGTGTCGAGGCGGTCGTAGCGGACCTTCGCCAGCACCGGATACATCATGATCAGCAGACCCAGTGCGATCGGCAAGGAGATGCCGTCGATCTCGATGACGCTCAATGCGTCCCCGAGTCCGGGGATCATGCGGCCCAGCAGGAGACCGGCGACCATGGCGATGCCGATCCAGACGGGCAGGAACCGGTCGAGGGTCGACATCTTGCCGACGACCGGCGGACGTCCGGTGGTGGCGGTCACGAGAGTGTCTCCTGGAGTGGGTCGTTCGGCGAGCAGGACGAGGCGGGCAGCGCTCCGGATTCGATCGCCAGCACTGCGGACAGTTCTTCGAGAGCGGCGGGGACCACTCGGTAGTACACCCAGGTGCCGCGACGCTCACAGTCCAGCAACCCGGCTTCGCGCAACACCTTGAGGTGGTGGGAAATGGTGGGCTGCGCCAGGTCGAAAGCGGGACTGATGTCGCACACGCATGCCTCGCCACCCTCGTGGCTCGCGACCATGCTGAGCATTCGCAAGCGCACCGGATCACCGAGCGCTCTGAACATCCGGCCCAGGTCGGCGGCTCGCTCGGAGGACAACGGCTCACGTCCGATCGGCGGGCAGCAAGGCGCGACCACGCTCGACAACTGATTCGACATATGTCTATATTGACGTTCATCGATACAACGCGTCAAATGGGCCTCGCCGGAAAGGACCCTCCATCTTGTCCACTGCTTCGGTGCTGTTCGTGTGTGTCAAGAACGGCGGAAAGTCCCAGATGGCCGCAGCGCTCATGCGCAAGTCCGCCGGCGACCGCGTGGGCGTCCATTCGGCCGGCACAGCGCCCGGATCGTCCCTCAACGCCTTGTCGGTGCAGGTACTCGACGAGGTCGGCGCACCGACCGACGGCGAATATCCCAAGCCGATCGATCCGCATCTCCTGAGCGAGGTGGACCTGGTCGTCACTCTGGGCAGTGAAGCCCGCGTCGATGCGCCCGCCACCGTCGTCGTGGAGAACTGGAACACCGACGAACCGTCGGAGCGCGGTATCGACGGGATCGAGCGTATGCGTCTGGTCCGCGACGACATCGCCGCGCGCGTCGACGAACTCACCGCCCGGTTGCTCACGGCCGCGGACGGACGATAACCCGACTCGTTCCCGTGGGCCACCCGGGGCGAGCGTGAGTGAAATCTCGGTCTCGCCGTCGCCCGCGGGCGTTAGGGTTCGACCGTGCGCAGGAGATTCGGAACACCGCCGCCTCGTCGTGCGCTCGGGGTGACCATGTCGGTGTTCGACACGACTGCACAAGAATTGGGCTTCGCTCTCGACGCCGCACAACAGCGTGCGGCCGACGTCCTCGCGGACTCCGACCGGAACGTGTATCTCTGGGGTCCCGTGGGCAGGGGCAAGAGTTGGCTGATGGCAACATATTTCGCCGCAGTACCGACCGACCGGAAGAAGCGCATCCACTTCCACGAGTTCTTCCGCGATCTGCACCTCGCCATCCGGCGACACCGCAGCAACCTTTCGGCCGCCTTGGACGAACTGCTGCACGACGTGGACCTACTGTGCTTCGACGAATTCCACGTTCACGACCCGGCGGACGGAAAGTTCATCGCCCGGTTGATGCCCGCGCTTCTCGACCGGCGCATCCGGGTAGTGCTGACCTCGAATTACGCGCCCCGGTCCTTGCTTCCCAACCCGCTGTTCCACGACGACTTCCTCCCCACGATCGAATTGATCGAGAGTTCCCTGGCGGTAGTCGAGATCGACGGTGCCCTCGACTACCGCACCACATCCCGGCACGAGGCGGGGTTCGCCGCCGGATGGTGGGTCTCGCCGGGAACGGCCGAACAACGTGCTCGTCTCGGGCTCCGCTCACCACACCCAGACGAGCGGCGAATCCTCACCCCGGCGGGCCACCCTGTGCATGTCCGCCGGGCCACGGGGCATTCTCTCTGGTTCGATTTCGGCGAACTCTGCGGAACCACCACCGCCCCGGTCGACTATCTCGCGCTCGCGGCGCACCACTCCGATTGGGTGATCGACGGTGTGCCGGATCTTCGCACCGTCGGGAGGGAACCTGCCCAGCGTTTCGCCAACGTCGTCGACGTGCTTTATGACCGAGACGTGACTCCGATTTTCCTCGCGGACACGTCGGTGGACAGCCTCGTCGGCGGTGCTCGGCTTCCCGTCGATATCGCACGGATCGTGAGCAGGCTAGGACAACTGGGAACTGCGGCACACGAACCGTAAGCACGTTCCGCCGACTTTCCGGATCGGGAGACGCCCGACCTCGTGTCGTTTACCGTCGAGCGATGAACGCCGACACCACGCGGTCCGCAGCCGTCCGGGTACGAGACGCATTCGAAAAGATCCTGGGTATCCCAGTGCCCGTGCGGGTTCGATGCTGGGACGGTTCCGTCAGTGGGCCGGACTCGCCCGCGACGGTGGTGTTCCGCAACCGCCGCGCGATCCGCAGAGTGTTGTGGTCGCCGGGCGAACTGGGACTGGTGCGCGCGTATATCGCCGGCGACCTCGAGATCGACGGCGACGTGTACGCGCTGTTGTCACTGCCCGGTCTTGTGAACCGGGTCGGGGCGTTCGATATCCGGGACGCCCGCCGGGCACTCGGCGGTGTCTGGGAGTTGGCCCGTCTCGGCGGCGTCGGGCTGCGGCCGCGACCGCCCGCGGTCGAGGTACCGCGCCGGCGCGGCATCAAGCACAGTCGCGCCCGCGACGCGTCGTCGGTGTCGCACCATTACGACGTCGGCAACGCGTTCTACCGGATTTTTCTCGGTCCGAGCATGGTGTATTCGTGCGCGTACTGGGACGAGACGGCCGACGGTCTGGACGCCGCGCAGCGCGCCAAGCTCGACCTGGTGTGCCGCAAACTCGGCTTACGGCCGGGGATGCGACTGCTCGATGTGGGCTGTGGGTGGGGGTCGATGGCGATCCACGCTGCGCGCCACTACGGCGTCGACGTGGTCGGCGTGACGCTGAGCCGCGAACAGGCGGCGTGGGCACGGAAAGCCGCAGCGGAGGCGGGCCTGTCGGATCGGCTCGAGTTCCGTGTCCAGGATTACCGCGATGTCGACGACGGGCCGTTCGACGCGATCTCGAGTATCGGGATGTCGGAGCACGTCGGGGATGCCGCGCTGCCCACCTACGCCGCCACACTGCACGGACTGTTGCGGCCACAGGGTCGGCTGCTGAACCACGCCATCGCCGCGGTCAGCACCCGAGATCCCGGCGGTAACGACAAGCCGGGCCTGATCCAGAACTACATCTTTCCCGATGGCGAGATCCTGCCGCTGAGCCGCACC
>JADGMW010000195.1_pt1 | contig 39241 bp, 33 predicted proteins | sample 8641801 | NCBI WGS metagenome assembly JADGMW01 (sample SAMN16272018, study PRJNA661076) | feces metagenome | isolation source: fecal sample from diarrhoea affected cattle A | host: Bos taurus | place: South Africa: Lokaleng Village, Mahikeng | collected 2019-09
CGCGTTCGGCTGCGCTGGGCACGGAGAAGGGGCTGATGGGCAAGATGAAGGACGCAGTCAACACCGAACCCTGAGTAGGCGAGGGAGACGGTCGCCGGTGCCCGGCGGCCACGGACACCACGGAGTGGTTCGGGTCCGCAGTGGAAACGCACAGCGGCGCTCGGGCGCAGGAACCAGGGAGGGGCCGACATATGTCGGCCCCTCCCGTCGCATGTTTGGTGCTCCCGTACCGCGGGTACAAGTCCCGTACCGATAGGTCGGTCCAGCAGTGCGCCGCCCTCGCATCGAATGCACCGCGTGCCGCGCTTGGCACCGGCGAGGCGAAAGCGACACTGCTGATGGATCCGACGTATTTCGAACGGCTCATCGCCGCACTCTGGACGAGGTGTTCTCCACGCCCCCGATGGGCTCCCGCCCTCGGTGACGGGTGGATGAAAGCCCCGAGCCCCGTGCCTGCCGACCGTGTCGTCAGCATGCGCGCCCCGGAGTCACCGCGCGAATCAGCGCAGGTCGCCGGCTCGTCTTCAGCTCGGCATCGGATGCACACAACGCTCGCGCAGTGGGAGGCGGCGCCCCTCCGCTGTCGAGAGCACCGGCGCTACGGCCGCGGTCGGCAGCAGTAGCCGACTCCGACCGGCCACCGGAATACGCGAAAGAAGAAAGAGGAAGATCATGCGAATCGCGATGGTATCCGACGACATCAGCCCGCTCGCCACCTGCGGGCGTGCGGACACGGACCGCCGGAAAGCGCATAGTGCCGAGTTGTTCGCCGCTCTCGCCCGTGCGGGCCACGACGTGACCGTCTACACCCGGCGCGACAATCCTGATCTCCCCGAACGCGTCACCACAGCTCACGGATACACGGTGGTCCATGTACCCGCGGGCCCGGCAGCCCCGCTGGCGGAAGACGAAGTGCTGCCGACGATGGGCACGTTCGCAGGCTTCCTGGAAGCGGACTGGATGCGGCACCGTCCCGACGTCGCGCATGCGCATTCGTGGACATCGGGAATCGCCACCCAACTCGCCGCCCGAGCGCTCTCCCTCCCTACCGTGCAGACCTTCGCCACCCTCAGCGTTGCCGAATCCGCGCTGCAATCCGGTGGGGAGATGGACCTTTCGAGCCGGATGCGGCTCGAACGTGTGCTGGCGAAGGGAGCACATCATGTGGTCGCGACGTGCTCGGAACAAGTCTTCGAGTTGTCTCGGATGGGTCTGCCACGAACACGGGCGTCGGTAGTCCCGTCCGGCGTCGACGTCGACCACTTCACCGTCGCCGGATTCGGCACGGTCCCGTCGTCCCGTGGACGGTACCGGCTCGTGGCGGCGGGGCGGCCGGCGCCGGAGGACGGGTTCGACACCGCCGTCACGGCGTTGTCGCTGCTGCCCGACACCGAACTCGTCATCGCCGGGGGAGCCGCGCACGACGACGCGGCGGCGGACGAAACGGACCGATTGCTCGCGCTCGCCGACGAACTCGGGGTGCGCGAGCGAGTGCACATGGAGGGGCACGTCACGCGAGACAGGATGCCCGCATTGTTGCGTTCGGCCGACGTGGTGCTGTGCCCGTCGCGGTACGAACCGTTCGGGATCGTGGCGCTCGAGGCCATGGCGTGCGGACGCCCGGTGGTGGCGACCGCAGTCGCGAGCCTGCGCGACATCGTGGTCGACGGGGTGACCGGGCTCCTCGTACCACCGCGCTCCCCGCACGCCGTCGCTACGGCCGTACGGGAACTGATCGCTGATCCGGTGCAGCACGGCGCTTTCGGTGTCGCGGGGCGCGATCGTGCCGAAACGCGCTATTCCTGGGGACGGGCCGTCGTCGACCTTGTCGGTGCCTACGAACGCGCTGTCCGGCAGTCCCTCGCCGAACCCGTCACGGTCCGCGCCGGCGCCTCCCGGTCGGGAGCACTGTGAGACCGGCGGCAGCGAGCGCTTCGGACCGGCCTCCGGCGACACGCGTCCCGACGCCCGCCGGATACGCCCCGCTCGCCCGGTGAGCCTCTAGCATCGGGCGCGTGACCGCCGCGCCCGACAGCACCAGCCCCTCCGCGCCGCTGCGGATACTCCTCTACAGCGACGACGCGGGTGTGCGCGCGCAGTTGAGGTCGGCGCTCGGAGACCGGGTGCACCCCGACCTGCCCCGGTTCGAGTACCTCGAAGTGGCCACCGCGCCGGTGGTGATCGCACATATGGACGCGGGCGACGTCGACCTCGCGATACTCGACGGTGAGACGGCGCCCGCGGGCGGACTCGGCATCGCGAAACAGCTCAAGGACGAGATCGATCCGTGCCCACCGATCGTGGTGCTCACAGGCAGAGCCGATGACGCGTGGCTCGCGTCCTGGTCACGTGCCGAGGCGGTCGTCACGCGCCCGATCGATCCACTGACGCTCGCCCGTGAAGTGGTACGACTGCTGCGTCCGGCCGGCCGCTGAACCGCCCGCGGGCCGATACCGAACCGACCGCTCCGTACCGAACGGCGCGCACGAACCTACCCCATCCGTACCTCGCTCCCGAGCGGACACGCGCGACGGAATTCTGCATCCGAAATCGCTGACAACTGCGGCACGAACGCTACTAGTGTGTGTGCGGTAGCTCACATGTGACCGAGTTGTCCCGGATTGCCGGGCTCGGGCACCGGGGACCGAGGTTCTGTGACTACGGCACGACCGGGAGACGTCAGCGGAACCGGAGGTGGCGATGAACGTCTATGTACCGATCCTGGTGCTGGGAGCGATCGCTGTCGCGTTCGCGGTGTTCTCGGTGGTCGTCGCGTCGATAGCCGGGCCGAGTCGCTACAACCGTGCCAAGCTCGAAGCCTACGAATGCGGCATCGATCCGACACCGCAGCCCGTCGGAGGCGGACGTTTTCCAGTCAAGTACTACCTCACGGCCATGCTGTTCATCATTTTCGATATCGAAATCGTCTTCCTGTATCCGTGGGCGGTGAATTTCGACGCGCTGGGCGTGTTCGGACTGCTCGCGATGGGGTTGTTCATGGTCAATGTGTTCGTCGCGTACGCCTACGAATGGAAACGCGGCGGACTCGCCTGGGAGTAGCCCGCGTGACGCACCGGCCGAGGGCGGTGTCGTCGAAGTGGCTGCGCGAGAAAGTGATCCACACCAACGACGCAAGTGGTAGGAGTCGAACATGGGTCTCGAGGAGAAGGTGCCGAGCGGATTTCTGCTGAGCACGGTCGAAACCCTCGCAGGATTCGCACGCAAGGGTTCGCTGTGGCCGGCGTCCTTCGGCCTCGCGTGCTGCGCGATCGAAATGATGTCCACCGCGGGAGGCCGCTACGACCTCGCACGATTCGGGATGGAAGCCTTCCGGGCGTCCCCCCGGCAGGCCGACGTCATGATCGTCGCCGGCCGGGTGAGCCAGAAGATGGCGCCGGCGCTGCGCCAGGTCTACGACCAGATGGTCGAGCCCAAATGGGTGCTCTCCATGGGGGTGTGCGCATCGTCGGGCGGCATGTTCAACAATTACGCCATCGTCCAGGGCGTCGACCATGTGGTGCCGGTCGACATCTACCTACCCGGGTGCCCCCCGCGCCCGGAAATGCTGATCCACGCGATTCTGGCGCTGCACGAGAAGATCGCGCACATGCCTCTCGGTGCCAACCGCGCGGACGCTGTGCGCGCCGCCGAGGAGGCCGCACTCTCGGCACGCCCGCTCATCGAGTTGACGGTGCCGCGGCGATGACGGGCGAACACCCCACTCGGACCGGCGGGGAACAGATCGGCCCCGAGACCGGCAGGGAGCAGATCGATGTCCGGCGCGGCATGTTCGGTGCCCGCGACAGCGGCGACACCTCCGGGTACGGGCGCCTCGTACGGAGGATCACCCTGCCCGGCAGTTCGCCCCGGCCCTACGGCGGCTATTTCGACGACGTGGCCGACGCCCTCGACGATGCGCTCGCGCCCACCGCGGGGGAGGGATTCGCCGACGCGGTCGAGAAGATCGTCGTCTTCCGCGACGAAATGACGATCCATGTCCGCCGAGAGCATCTGCCGCGTGTCGCCCTCGCCCTGCGCAACGACGCCGCGTTGCGGTTCGAACTGTGCCTGGGAGTCAGCGGGGTGCACTATCCGGAGGAGACCGGCCGCGAACTCCACGCGGTGTACGCCCTCATGTCCATCACACACAACCGGCGCGTGCGACTCGAAGTCACTGCGCCCGAGTCCGATCCGCACATCCCGTCGCTCTACGCCATCTATCCGACCAACGACTGGCACGAGCGTGAAACGTACGACTTCTTCGGGATCAGGTTCGACGGTCACCCCGCGCTGACCCGGATCGAGATGCCCGACGACTGGTCCGGGCATCCCCAGCGCAAGGACTACCCGCTCGGCGGGATCCCCGTGGAGTACAAGGGCGCCACCATCGCGCCTCCGGACGAACGGAGGGCATACAGCTGATGAGCGACACAGCAGCCACGTCCGGCGGCGCGCGTGACGACACCACCATCCTCACCGCATCCGGCCAGGACTGGGACGAGGTCGTCACGGCCGCCGCGGCGGCGGGCGAAGACCACATCGTGGTCAACATGGGCCCGCAGCACCCGTCCACGCACGGCGTCCTTCGGCTCGTCCTCGAGATCGACGGCGAAACCATCACCGAAGCGCGATGCAGTATCGGCTATCTGCACACCGGTATCGAGAAGAACGTCGAATACCGCAACTGGACGCAGGGCGTCACGTTCGTCACCCGCATGGACTATCTCGCGCCGTTCTTCAACGAGGCTGCGTACTGCCTCGGCGTGGAGAAACTGCTCGACATCACCCATCTCGTGCCCGAGCGGGCCGACGTCATCCGGGTGATGCTCATGGAACTCAATCGGATTTCCTCGCACATGGTCGCCCTCGCGACCGGAGGCATGGAACTCGGCGCCACCACGCCGATGCTGTTCGGCTTCCGCGAGCGCGAACTGATCCTCGACGTCTTCGAAACCATCACCGGACTTCGGATGAACCACGCGTACATCCGGCCGGGCGGGCTGGTCCAGGATCTCCCGTCCGACGCGGTCCCGAAGATCCGCGATCTGCTGGCGATCCTGCCCTCGAGGATCCGCGACATGGAGATGCTTCTCGACGACAACCCGATCTTCATCTCGCGCACCCGGGGTATCGGCTACCTCGACCTGACCGGGTGCATGGCGCTGGGGGTCACCGGGCCGATCCTGCGGTCGACCGGACTGCCGCACGACCTGCGCAAGGCGCAGCCGTACTGCGGATACGAGAACTACGAATTCGACGTGGTCACCGACACCGGCAGCGACTGTTACGGCAGGTACCGGATCCGGATCGGTGAAATGAAGGAGTCGCTGAAGATCGTCGAACAGTGTCTCGACCGGCTGCGCCCGGGCCCGGTGATGGTGGAGGACAGGAAGATCGCGTGGCCGTCGCAACTCACCCGCGGCAGCGACGGTCTCGGCAATTCCCCCGAGCACATCCGCCGGATCATGGGCACGTCCATGGAGGGACTGATCCACCATTTCAAGCTCGTCACCGAAGGACTGCGGGTGCCCGCGGGCCAGGTGTACGTCTCGGTCGAGTCGCCTCGCGGCGAATTGGGGGTCCACATGGTCAGCGACGGCGGCACACGGCCCTACCGGGTGCACTACCGCGACCCGTCGTTCACGAACCTCCAGGCGGTGGCCGCGATGTGTGAGGGCGGCATGGTGTCCGACGTGATCGCCTCGCTCGCGAGTATCGATCCGGTGATGGGTGGGGTGGACCGATGAGCACCGAATACGTCCACAAGGGAGACACACCCGTTCCCACCGGAGGGCAGGAACCGGTCTTCCTTCCGCTCGGGCCGCGACCGGAGGAAGACGCCTCGATCGTGCGCCCCGGTGCACGCCGGAGCTATCCCGACGACGTGCTCGCCCGGCTCGAGAAGGATGCCGCCGAGATCATCGGCCGCTACCCCCACGGCCGCTCCGCCCTGCTTCCGCTGCTGCACCTCGTCCAGGCCGAGGACAGCTACATCACGCCCGCAGGACTCGAATTCTGCGCCCGGCAACTGGGATTGTCCGGCGCGGAGGTCGCTGCGGTTGCCACTTTCTACACCATGTACCGGCGCAAGCCCACCGGCACCTACCACGTCGGAGTGTGCACGAACGCGCTCTGCGCGGTCATGGGTGGTGACGAGATCTTCGAAGCGGTGCGGGATCATCTCGGCGTCGCCAACGGCGAGACCACCGAGGACGGTGCGGTGACGCTCGAGCACATCGAATGCAACGCCGCCTGCGATTTCGCCCCCGCGATGACCGTCAACTGGGAACTGTTCGACAACGCGTCCGTGGAGTCCGCGGTCGACCTCGTCGACGACCTCCGTGCGGGGCGGCCGCCTCAGCCCACCCGCGGCGCCGCGCTCACGACGTTCCGCGACACCTCCCGGTTGCTCGCCGGATTCCCCGACGAACGCGACGGCGCGCTCGAAGCCGGCGGCACCGCAGGTGGCGCCTCGCTGGCCGGTCTGCGCGTCGCTCGCGATCGCGGTATGGCCGCCCCGCCGGCGCCACGCGACGGTGACGCCCGCGCCGACAGCGATCTCGGGAACGTGGGGACGGCTCTGACGCCCGTGCTCACGCGGTCCTGGGGTGACGACGAGGCGTGGACACTCGACGCGTACCGCCGTCAGCACGGTTACGAGGCGTTGCCGATCGCCCTCGGCATGGAACCCGACGCCGTGGTGTCGGCGGTCAAGGACGCGGGCCTGCGCGGGCGTGGGGGCGCGGGGTTCTCCACCGGCACCAAGTGGTCGTTCATTCCGCAGGGTGACGACAAGCCCCACTACCTCGTCGTCAACGCCGACGAATCCGAGCCCGGAACCTGCAAGGACATCCCGCTCCTGTTCGCCACTCCGCACGCCCTCCTCGAAGGAGCGATCATCGCGGCCTACGCGATCCGCGCGCGGCACGCGTTCGTGTACCTCCGCGGTGAGGCCGTTCCGGTACTGCGGCGGTTGCAGGCCGCTGTCGCCGACGCGTACGCCGCCGGGTACCTCGGCAACGACATCCTCGGCTCCGGATACGACCTCGATCTCGTCGTGCACGCCGGCGCCGGTGCCTACATCTGCGGTGAGGAAACCGCGCTGCTCGACTCGCTCGAAGGTCGCCGCGGGCAGCCGCGTCTGCGGCCGCCGTTCCCGGCGGTCGCGGGTCTGTACGCGTGCCCCACCGTGGTCAACAACGTCGAATCCATCGCCAACGTGCCGCCGATCATCCGCAACGGAGTCGAGTGGTATCGGTCGATGGGCACCGAGAAGTCTCCGGGCTTCGCCCTGTTCTCCTTGTCCGGGCACGTCACGACCCCGGGGCAGTACGAGGCTCCGCTCGGGATCACGCTGCGCGAACTGCTCGAGTACGCGGGCGGTGTCCGTTCCGGTCACGAGCTGAAGTTCTGGACTCCGGGCGGATCGTCCACACCGATCTTCACCGCCGAGCATCTCGACACACCGCTCGACTACGAAAGTGTCGGCGCCGCAGGGTCGATGCTCGGGACACGTGCCCTGCAGATCTTCGACGACACGACGTGCGTGGTCCGGACGGTGTTGCGCTGGAGTGAGTTCTACGCCCACGAGTCGTGCGGGAAATGCACCCCGTGCCGCGAAGGCACGTGGTGGCTCGTGCAGATCCTCGAGCGGCTCGAGGCGGGCCGGGGCACCGAAGAGGACCTCGCCACCTTGCTCGACATCTCCGACAACATCCTGGGCCGGGCGTTCTGCGCACTCGGCGACGGCGCGACGAGTCCGATCACCTCGTCGATCGGATACTTCCGCGACGAGTACCGCGCGCACGTCGAACAGGGCTGCTGCCCCTTCGATCCGCACAGCGCCACACTCGCCGCCGGCGCAGTACGCGAGGAGACTTCATGAGTTCAGCTCCAGGAACGGACCCGGTCGGCGCCGCCCCGGCGGACGATCAGGTCACCGTCACCATCGACGACATCGAAATCCGCGTTCCCAAGGGAACATTGGTGATCCGCGCGGCCGAACTCGTCGGCGTGCAGATCCCTCGCTTCTGCGACCACCCGTTGCTCGACCCGGTCGGAGCGTGCCGGCAGTGCCTGGTGGACGTCGAAGGGCAGCGCAAACCGCTCGCCTCGTGCACCACCGTGGTGACCGACGGCATGGTCGTCCGGAGCCAGGCCACCTCGCCGGTGGCGGACAAAGCGCAGCGCGGTGTCATGGAGTTGCTGCTCATCAACCATCCGCTCGACTGCCCGGTGTGCGACAAGGGTGGTGAATGCCCGTTGCAGAACCAGGCATTGAGCAACGGTCGCGCCGAATCCCGGTACATCGAAGAAAAGCGCACGTACCCCAAGCCGATCGCGATCTCGTCGCAGGTGCTGCTCGACCGGGAACGCTGCGTCCTGTGCGCGCGCTGCACCCGCTTCTCGGACCAGATCGCCGGCGATCCCTTCGTCGACATGCTCGAGCGTGGGGCACGGCAACAGGTCGGGATCTACACCGAAGAACCGTTCGAGTCGTACTTCTCGGGAAACACCGTGCAGGTCTGTCCTGTCGGGGCGCTCACCGGCGCCGCCTACCGGTTCCGGGCGAGGCCGTTCGATCTCGTGTCCAGCCCGAGCGTGTGCGAACACTGCGCCAGCGGATGCGCACAGCGCACCGACCATCGTCGCGGCGTGGTGCTCCGGCGACTCGCCGGCGACGATCCGGAGGTCAACGAGGAGTGGAACTGCGACAAGGGCCGGTGGGCGTTCGCGTACGCCACGCTGCCCGACCGGATCACCGGTCCGCTGGTTCGCGACGAGTCGGGTGAACTCGTCCCCGCGTCCTGGCCCATGGCACTGGCGGTGGCGGCGCGCGGCCTGAAAGCCGCCCAGGGCGCGGCCGGGGTACTGGTCGGCGGGCGGCTCACCCGGGAGGATGCCTACACGTACGCGAAATTCGCCCGCGTCGCGCTCCGGACCAACGACATCGACTTCCGGTCCCGGGTCCACTCGGCGGAGGAGACCCGGTTCCTCGCCACCCGCGTCGCGGGGCGCGGCGTCGGTGTCACCTATCGCGACCTCGAGAACGCGCCGGTCGTGCTCCTGGTCGGTGTCGAACCCGAAGAGGAATCGCCCATCGTGTTCCTCCGGTTGCGCAAAGCCGTCCGGGCCGGGCGCACCGCGGTCTGGACCGTCGCGCCGTATGCCGGTGCCGGTGCGAAGAAAATGCAGGCCCGCGTGCTCGGGTGCGTACCCGGCACCGAGGCGGAACTGCTCGACGCGCTGCGCTCGGGTGACCGGCAGGATGTCGACACCGACCTCCTGCGCCGCGACGGAGCACTCGTTCTCGTAGGGGAGCGTCTTGCCGGTGCCCCGGGCGGACTCACCGCCGCCGCCCGACTCGCCGACGCCACGGGTGCGCGCCTGGCGTGGATCCCGCGGCGCGCCGGGGAACGCGGCGCACTCGATGCGGGCGCGTTCCCGGCGTTGCTTCCCGGTGGCCGTGCCGTCACCGACGCCGACGCGCGGCGCGAGGTCGCGACGGCATGGAATCTGCCTTCGGCGGACGATCTTCCGGACGTTCCCGGCCGCGACACCGCCGCGATGCTCGAGGCCACGGCAGCGGGCGATCTCGGCGCTCTGGTCGTCGCCGGGGTGGAGATCGCCGATCTGCCCGACCCGGACGCGGCGCGGGCGGCGCTCGTCGCCGCGCCGTTCGTCGTCAGTCTCGAAATGCGCCGCAGTGAGGTCACCGACCGTGCCGATGTCGTATTTCCCGTCGCGTCCGTGGCCGAAAAGTCCGGCACGTTCGTCGACTGGGAGGGCAGGGCACGACCCTTCGGAATCGCACTGCGCGAGGCCGACTCGATGCCCGACCAGCGTGTACTGCACGCGATCGCCGACGCCATGGACATCGATCTCGGTGCGTCCGACACCGCCTCGGCGCGAACCGAACTCGGCCGTGTGGGTGACCGTCCGGCACCGGACGCACCGCTTCCCGACGTCGTCTCCACCGAACGCGAACGCCCCGGACCGGGCGAAGCGGTTCTGGCCACCTGGCGGATGCTGCTCGACGCGGGACGGCTCCAGGACGGTGAGCCGAATCTCGCCGGGACCGCGCGGGTACCGGTCGTGCGGCTGTCGGAGCCGACGGCCGCCGAGATCGGTGCCCGCGACGGCGAATCGATCACGGTGTTCACCGAACGCGGTGAGATCACATTGCCGCTCGTGATCGACGCGCTCCCCGAGCGGGTGGTCTGGCTCCCGACGGCCTCGCCCGGTGCGGGCGTCCACGAACACCTCGCCGCGACGGCCGGTGACGTGGTGGGTATCCGTGCCGCGCTTCCGGATACGGAGGTACCGCAATGATCATCTCCGCCGACCGGTCCGTGCCCACAGCGCGGGAGGTCGACCTGTCGATGTTCGGGATCGACCCCTGGTGGCTCGTGATCGTCAAAGCCCTGCTGGTCTTCGCCTTCCTGGTGCTCACCACGCTCGTGCTGATCCTCGCGGAACGCAAGGTCATGGCATGGATGCAGATGCGGGTCGGACCGGACCGGGTCGGACCGAAGGGACTGCTGCAAACCGTCGCGGACGGCATCAAACTCGGTCTCAAGGAAGGCATCACCCCGAGCGGGGTGGACAAACCCCTCTACCTGCTTGCGCCCGTGCTCGCGACCGCCCCCGCGCTCATGGCCTTCGCGGTCATCCCGTTCGGTCCCGTGGTGTCCGTGTTCGGAGAACGCACGCCGCTGCAGCTGACCGACCTTCCCGTCGCCGTGCTCTACATCCTCGCCGTCACCTCGATCGGTGTGTACGGGATCGTGCTCGCCGGATGGGCGTCGGGATCGACGTACCCGCTGCTGGGCGGATTGCGTTCGACGGCGCAGGTCATTTCGTACGAGATCGCGATGGGACTGTGTTTCGCCGCCGTCTTCCTGCTCGCCGGCACCATGTCGACGTCGGGGATCGTCGCCGAGCAGACGGGGATCTGGTTCGCTCTGCTGCTGTTGCCCGCATTCCTCATCTACTGCGTGTCGATGGTCGGTGAGACGAACCGGGCGCCGTTCGACCTTCCCGAAGCTGAGGGCGAACTCGTCGGTGGGTTCCACACCGAATACTCCTCGCTCCGGTTCGCGATGTTCATGCTTGCCGAGTACGTCAACATGATCACCGTCTCCGGGCTGGCCACCACGCTGTTCCTCGGTGGCTGGCGCGCGCCGTGGCCGCTGAGCATCTGGGACGGAGCGAACACCGGATGGTGGCCGCTGCTGTGGTTCGTCGTGAAGATCTGGCTGGTGCTGTTCGTGTTCGTGTGGCTCCGGGCCACGCTGCCCCGCCTGCGATACGACCAGTTCATGGCACTGGGATGGAAGGTGCTCATCCCGATCGCCGTGGTGTGGGTGATGGTGGTCGCCGTCATCGTTCTTCTCGCCGGCGAAGGACGCCTGCCCGGCACCGCATCGCTCGTCGTCGCGGGCATCGCCGTCTCGGCGGTGTCGTTCTGGTACCTCGGGTACCGCTGGCGTCGTGCGGCCGACCCCCGAAACGACCCCGGCACCGGCACAGCCGGGCCGCCCGTCCGGCACGACCCCACGATGGGCGGATACCCGGTGCCTCCCTTGCCCGGGCAACTGCCCGCGAGTGCGCCGGCCACAACCCAGGAGGAGAGCAATGTCTGAATTCCTCGGCCCGCTCGCCGGTTTCGGCGTGACCTTTTCGACCATGTTCAAAAAGCCCAACACCGAGTTCTATCCGGAAGAAAAGAATCCGACCGCCGAGCGTTACCACGGTCGCCACCAGCTCAATCGGTACGCGGACGGACTCGAGAAGTGCATCGGGTGCGAACTCTGCGCGTGGGCGTGCCCGGCCGACGCCATCTACGTCGAGGGAGCGGACAACACCGAGAGCGAACGGTATTCGCCGGGTGAGCGATACGGACGCGTCTACCAGATCAACTACCTGCGCTGTATCGGCTGCGGACTGTGCATCGAGGCGTGCCCCACCCGCGCCCTGACGATGACCAACGACTACGAGATGGTCGACGACAACCGCACCGATCTGATCTACGACAAGGATCGCCTTCTCGCGCCGCTCCAGGACGGAATGCAGCCGGCGCCGCATCCCATGTCGCCGGGCGCCACGGACGAGGACTACTACCGCGGCACCGTCCCGCCGGTGGACGATAGCGATGCGTCGGCTCCGACGGAAGGGCAACCGTGATGGGTGCGCCGGGAACAATGCTGCTCGCCCAGGAACTCACCCGCACCTCTACCGGGGAAGGGGTGCAGTTCTGGATTCTCGCGACCGTCGCGGTGATCGGTGCACTCGGCGTCGTCGGCGCGGCGAAGGCCGTCTATTCGGCGATCTTCCTCGCGATGACCATGGTGGTGCTCGCCGTGTTCTACATCGCCCAGGGAGCGTTGTTCCTCGGTGTCGTGCAGGTGGTCGTGTACACCGGTGCCGTCATGATGTTGTTCTTGTTCGTGCTCATGCTCGTGGGCATCGACTCGTCGGATTCGCTGGTCGAGACACTGCGCGCACAGCGCGTTCTCGCCATCGCGGTGGGAATCGGCTTCGGGGTGCTGCTGATCGGCGGACTCGGAAACGCGGCGGTGACGGGCTTTGTCGGCTTCGACTCCGCCGACGCAGCCGGAAATGTCGAAGAACTCTCGGTACTGCTGTTTTTGGACTACGTCTGGGCCTTCGAACTCACCGGCGCTCTGCTGATCACCGCGACCATCGGCGCGATGGTGCTCGCGCACCGGGAACGGCTCGGGCCGCGGCGCACCCAGCGTGAACTCTCCGAGGAACGGTTCCGCAACGGCGGCCGGGTGACTCCGCTGCCCGGACCGGGCGTCTATGCCCGGCACAACGCCGCCGACGTTCCGGCGATGCTTCCCGACGGTTCGTTCGCGGACAGTTCCGTCGGTCCGCTGTTGCGGCGGATCGGGCGCGGCTGGGGGCCTGCCGATCTCGGCATCCGGGGCCCCGCGAAGCATGGGGAGGCCCGGCCTGACCGTGACGAGGGGGAACGGCCGTGAATCCGGAGAACTATCTCTACCTGTCGGCATTGCTGTTCACGATCGGCGCCTCCGGAGTGCTGTTGCGGCGCAACGCGATCGTTGTCTTCATGTGCATCGAACTCATGCTGAACGCTGCGAATCTCGCCTTCGTCACGTTCGCGAGAATGCACGGCAACCTGCACGGTCAGGTCTTCGCCTTCTTCACGATGGTGGTCGCTGCAGCCGAAGTGGTGGTGGGACTCGCGATCATCGTCACCATCTTCCGGACTCGTCGCTCCGCCTCGGTGGACAACGCGGATCTTCTCAAATACTGACGGTCGCCCCCAAAGGACGGTGAGAGTGACGAACCACGACGCGCCGAGAGGACACAGGACATGAACTCGTTCCCCTCGTCGGCACTCTGGTTGATCCCCGCGATCCCACTGTTCGGGGCAGCGGTACTACTACTCGCGGGGCACCGCAGCGACAGGTGGGGTCACCTGCTCGGCTGCGGCACCGCACTCGTGTCGTTCGTGCTCGGCGCGGTGGTGTTCGCGCAGATGCTCGGCACGGACGCCGACGCACGCAGCACCGGGCAGACCCTGTTCGAGTGGGTGTCCGTCGGCGGGCTGCAGGTCGACTTCGGGCTCCGGATCGACCAGCTGTCGGTGTGTTTCGTGCTGCTGATCACCGGGGTGGGGGCGCTGATCCACCTCTACTCGGTCGGATACATGGCTCACGACGCCGCCCGGCGGAAGTTCTTCGCGTACCTCAACCTGTTCCTCGCGGCGATGCTGGTGCTCGTTCTCGCCGACAACTTCCTCGTCCTGTACCTCGGCTGGGAGGGCGTGGGTCTCGCGTCGTACCTGCTGATCGGTTTCTGGCAGCACAAGCCCTCCGCGGCGACGGCCGCGAAGAAGGCGTTCGTGGTCAACCGCGTGGGAGACATGGGACTGCTCGTCGCGCTCATGATCATGTTCGCCACCTTCGGCTCCCTGGACTACGACACGGTGTTCGCTGCCGTACCGGACGCGAGCGAGGGGATCGTCACCGCGCTGGGCTTGATGCTGCTGCTCGCCGCATGCGCGAAATCGGCACAGCTGCCGCTGCAATCGTGGCTCGGCGACGCGATGGAAGGCCCGACTCCCGTCTCGGCGCTCATCCACGCGGCGACGATGGTCACCGCCGGCGTCTATCTCATCGTCCGGGCGAACACGGTCTTCGAGGCCGCGCCCGCCGCGCGGCTCGCCGTGGTGATCGTCGGCGCTGCCACGTTGTTGTTCGGCGCGATCATCGGCTGCGCGAAGGACGACATCAAGAAAGCGCTCGCCGCGTCCACGATGAGCCAGATCGGGTACATGGTGCTCGCCGCCGGGCTGGGACCCGCCGGATGCGTCTTCGCGATCCTGCATCTGCTCACCCACGGATTCTTCAAGGCGGGGTTGTTCCTCGGCGCGGGCTCGGTGATGCACGCGATGAACGACGAGACCGACATGCGACGATTCGGCGGGCTGCGGACGGTCATGCCCATCACCTTCGCCACGTTCGGACTCGGATACCTCGCGATCATCGGGGTTCCGCCGTTCTCCGGGTTCTTCTCCAAGGACAAGATCATCGAGGTCGCCTTCGCCGAGGGCGGTGTGGGGGGAGCCGTACTGGGGAGTGCGGCGCTGCTCGGCGCGGGGCTGACCGCGTTCTACATGAGCCGCGTCATGATCATGACGTTCTTCGGAGAACGGCGGTGGGAGGAACCCGTCGAACCGCACGAAGCACCGCGGATCATGACGTGGCCGATGATCGTGCTTGCGATCGGATCGGTGGCCGCGGGCGGTGCGCTGGTCGCCGGCGGGGCGCTCGAGCACTGGCTCGAACCGGTGGTGGGGGTCGCACCGCACGGCGGCGGGTTGCCGGTGTGGCTGGTCACGACGCTCACTCTCGCTGTGGTCGCGATCGGAGTCGCCGTGGCGTACCGGCAGTACGCGACGCGGCCGGTGCCGGAATCCGCCCCGGTCGACGTGTCGTCGTTCACGACTGCCGCCCGCCGGGACCTCTACGGCGACACCGTGAACGAAGAGGTCTTCATGCGACCCGGGCAGGTGGCGGTGAGTGCGCTCGGTGAGGTCGAAAGCCGCGGAATCGACGGCACGATCGACGGAACGGCCGCCGTCGTCGGTGGTGTGTCCCGCCGGTTGCGTCGTCTTCAGACCGGGTTCGTCCGGTCGTACGCCCTCTACATGTTCGCGGGCGCGACGATCGTCGTCGGCGCCCTGATGCTGGTGAGACTGTGATGGGGGTGAAGCGCTCGTGACCACCGTGCCCTGGCTGACGATCCTGTGGGTCCTCCCGCTGATCGGCGCAGTGCTCGTCTTTTCTCTGCCTGCCCGGATGGCCTCCGGGGCGAGGATGCTCGGGCTCGGGGTGGCTGTCGCGGTCCTGCTCGTCGGTATCGGGCTGGCTGCCGGCTTCGATCCGTCCGGTGACCGTTTCCAGTTCGTCGAATCACAGCCGTGGATACCGTCTTTCGGTTCCGGATACCGGCTCGGCATCGACGGCATCGCCCTCGTGCTCGTCCTGCTCACAGCAGCCCTGGTGCCACTGCTCATGATGGCGGGGTGGAACGACGGCCGTGACTCCGACGAACGGGACGCCGACGAACGATATGCCCACGCTCGTGAGTCCGGCGACCGCGCAGAACGGTCACGGCCCCGCTCCGCGCACACCTATGTCGCGCTGATACTGCTCGTCGAATCGATGGTGCTGGTCTCGTTCACGGCACTGGACGTGCTGCTGTTCTACGTGTTCTTCGAGGCCATGCTCATCCCGATGTACTTCCTCATCGCGGGTTTCGGAGGCCGGGGCAGCGACCGTGGTACCCGGTCGCGCGCCGCCGTGAAATTCCTGCTCTACAACCTGCTCGGTGGTCTCGTCATGCTCGCCGCCGTGGTCGGCCTCTACGTGGTGACCGCGCGGGCGGGACTGGGCAGCGACCCCGGGTTCGGCACCTTCGACATCCGGGTGATCACCGAGGCCGCAGCGGCCGGGGACCTCGGTGTCGCACCGGTCGTACTCAACTTCCTGTTCCTCGGTTTCATGGTTGCTTTCGCGGTCAAGGCGCCGCTGTGGCCTCTGCACGGATGGCTTCCCGACGCGGCGGTGCAGACCACCCCGGCGGCCGCGGTGCTCATGATGGCGGTGGTCGACAAGGTCGGCACCTTCGGCATGCTGCGGTACTGCCTGCAATTGTTTCCGGAAGCGTCGGTGTATTTCGCGCCCGTGGTGGTCACGCTGGCGGTCGTGGGAATCGTCTACGGCGCGATGCTCGCGATCGGCCAGACGGACGTGATGCGGCTGATCGCCTACACCTCCATCTCGCACTTCGGTTTCATCGTGCTCGGCATCTTCGCGATGACCGCGCAAGGCCAGACCGGGTCGACGCTGTACATGGTCAACCATGGCGTCTCGACCGCAGCATTGTTCCTCATCGCGGGATTCCTGGTCTCGCGCAGAGGTTCCCGTGCGATCGCCGCCTACGGCGGGGTGCAGAAGGTGGCTCCCGTCCTGGCCGGCACGTTCCTGGTCGCGGGCCTGGCGACGCTCTCGCTTCCCGGTCTGGCACCGTTCGTGAGCGAGTTCCTCGTCTTCGTCGGCACGTATCCCCGCTACCAGGCCGCCGCCGTGATCGCGACCGTGGCGCTGGTCCTCTCCGCCCTCTACATCCTGTGGCTGTACCAGCGCATGATGGGTGGCCCGGTCCGCGGCGACACGTCCGGTGACGCCGCACCGCACGGCACCCGCGTCACCGACCTGGTGCCGCGCGAAATCGCCGTGGTGGCACCGCTCATCGCTGTACTGCTGTTCCTCGGTCTCTACCCCCAGCCGGTACTCGACGTGATCACACCCGCGGTCGACGCCACGCTGATCTCCATCGACCTGGACCAACCCGAGCCGACCGTTCCGTCGGACAGTCCCGTAGCCGAGCACGGCTCGGGTGACGGCACCGAGGAAGGGGCCCACGAGTGATACTTCCCGACAGCGGAGCCGCGCTCGCACAGTCGTTGCCGGCGCCCGACATCGACTACGGCATGCTCGCGCCGATGCTGTTCGTATTCGCGGCTGCGGTCCTCGGAGTGCTCGTCGAGGCCTTCGTTCCGTCCCGGGCGCGATACGTCACGCACGTCGTACTGAGTCTCGGTGCACTGATCGCCGCACTCGTAGCGGTCGTGCTGCTGATCGGCACCCGAGGGTGGACGGTGGGCGGGGCAGTCGTGATCGACGGCGTCACGCTCTTCCTGCAGGGCTCGATCCTGGTGGTGTCGGTGCTGTCCATCGGGCTCGTCGCGGAACGCGGCGTCGAGACCGCGCCTCTCCCGGAACCCGACGGCGGGGGAGCGCCCCGGCGCACCGACGCATTCGCACCCCAAGCCGCCGCGCTGCCCGGCAGTGTCGCCGAGCGTGAGGCGACCGCGGCGGGAATCACCCGTACCGAGGTGTTTCCCCTGGCACTGTTCGCGATCGGCGGCATGCTGCTCTTTCCCGCGTCGGGCGACCTGCTCACCATGTTCGTCGCGCTCGAGGTCCTGTCGTTGCCGCTGTACCTGCTGTGCGGACTCGCCCGCCGGCGTCGGCTGCTCTCGCAGGAAGCGGCACTGAAATACTTTCTGCTCGGGGCGTTCTCGTCGGCGTTCTTCGTCTACGGAATCGCCCTCCTGTACGGCTACGCGGGCACGGTGCAACTGCCCGGGATCGCCTACGCGGTCACGGCGGGAATCGGAGACGAGACGGTCGCGCTGATCGGCGTCGGCCTGCTGTCGGTCGGGTTGCTGTTCAAAATCGGTGCGGTGCCGTTCCATTCGTGGACCCCGGACGTCTATCAGGGAGCGCCCACACCGATCACCGCCTTCATGGCCGCCGCGACGAAGATCGCCGCATTCGGTGCCCTCATGCGAGTGCTGTACGTCGCGGTGCCGGGCCTGAGCGACGACTGGCGCCCCATCCTGTGGGCCGTCGCCATCGCGACGATGCTCGTCGGGGCGGTGCTGGCGGTGACCCAAACCGACGTCAAGCGCATGCTCGCGTACTCGGCCATCAGCCATACGGGATTCGTGCTCACCGGCGTCGTGGCCTCGAACGCGGTCGGGGTGGCGGCCACACTGTTCTATCTGTTCGTCTACGCCGTGGGTGCCGTCGGCGTGTTCGCGGTGGTCAGCCTGGTCCGCGACCCGGACGGCGAGGCGTGGGATCTGTCCCGGTGGGCCGGTCTGGGCAGGAGGTATCCCGCCCTCGGCGCGGTGTTCGCGTTGTTCCTGCTCTCGCTCGCAGGTATCCCGCTCACCAGCGGGTTCATCGCGAAGTTCGCGGTGTTCGGTGCTGCGGTCGCGGGAGGCGCGGTCCCGTTGGTGATCGTCGGTGTACTGGCCAGTGCCATCGCCGCGTACTTCTACGTCAAGGTGATCGTGCTGATGTTCTTCAACGATCCACCCGAGTCGCCACCGGAGTTCGCGGCGACGAGCACGTCCACAGGTGCGGTGGTGGCGTTCGCGGCGGTCATCACCGTTCTGCTGGGCATCATGCCTTCCCCGGTGCTCTCCCTTGCGGAGCAAGCCGTCGGATTCCTGCAGTAGCGGTCCGAACGATCACCCCTGCGGCGGGTCGTGAGCCCGACGATCAGAGCCGGTGCACGCGCTCCGACGACAGGTGATGCGACACCGGTGTGCCGGTGCGAGCGAGGTGCACGGGGTCCAGGTCGAGGCGGCGCAGCAACTGGGCGTTGAGGGCCACCACGATGGTGGAGATCGACATCAGGATGGCGGCGACCGCGGGTGAGATTGCGATCCCGGCGAAGGCCAGTACCCCGGCGGCGAGCGGCACGGCGACGACGTTGTAGCCGGCCGCCCAGACCAGGTTCTGCCACATCTTCCGGTAACTGGCGTGGGAGAGTTCGATGATCGACAGCACCGCCCGGGGGTCGTCGGCCGCGAGGACCACCCCGGCGGATTCGATGGCCACGTCGGTGCCGGCGCCGATGGCGACGCCGACGTCGGCGCGCGCCAGAGCGGGTGCGTCGTTGACGCCGTCGCCGACCATCGCGACGGTGCGGCCGCGCTGCTGTAGTTCGGCGACCTCGGCGTCCTTGTTCTCGGGCAATACCTCGGCGAACACCTCGTCGATGCCGAGGTCTGCGGCCACGGCTTCCGCGACCTGCCGGGCGTCGCCCGTGATCATCGCGACATCGATTCCGCGGGCGTGCAGAGCGTCGATCGCCTGCCGGGATTCGTCGCGGACCGCATCTTCGAGCGCCACGGCGCCGAGCACGCGGCCTGCGAGCACGACGTGCAGGACCGCTGCGCCGCGCCGGACCCAGCCACGGGTGACTCCGGCGACGTCGTCGGGCACCGACAACCGCAGGTCCGAGAGCATCGCCGGGCCACCGACGATCACTTCCGTGCCGTCGACGAGCGCGCGCACCCCGCGCCCCGGCAAGGAACGGAAATCCGTGGCGCCCAGACGGTCGGGCGCGGCGACCCGGTCGTCGGCCGCAGCCACGATCGCACGGGCCACGGGATGTTCACTGTCCGCTTCGACTGCGGCGGCCAGGGCGAGCAGGTACGCGTCGCCGGTGTCCGCCGTGGCGGCGACCCCCGTGACGCGCGGGCGGCCTTCGGTCAGCGTGCCGGTCTTGTCGAACAGAACCACATCGACGGTGCGCATGCGTTCCAGCGCGAGCCGGTCCTTGACCAGCACCCCGGCCTGCGCGGCCCGCGTGGTGGAAATGGCGATCACGAGTGGAATGGCAAGACCCAGAGCATGAGGACAGGCGATGACGAGAACGGTGACGGTGCGGACCACGGCCTCGTCGAAGTTGCCCAGCAGCGACCAGATCAGGAACGTCAGCACGCCCGCGCCGGCAGCGAAGTAGAACAGGAACGCAGCAGCCTTGTCCGCGAGCGCTTGGGCACGGGAAGAGGAGGCCTGGGCGTCGGCAACCAGACGCTGGATACCGGCCAGTGCGGTGTCGTCGCCGACCGCGGTGACCCGCAGTCGCAGGGCGCTGTCGGTGGTGACGGTACCCGCGACCACCGTGTCGCCGGCGCTTCGGGCGACAGTCTTGGATTCGCCGGTGATCATCGACTCGTCGACCTCTGCACGCCCCTCGACGACGGTGCCGTCGGCGGGCACGCGGGCTCCGGCGCGCACCAGCACCAGATCGCCGGTGGACAACTCGGTGAGGGGGACTTCGCGGGTCCCCTCGTCGGTGATCTTCTCCGCGGTGTCCGGGAGCATCGCCGCCAACGCTTCGAGGGCTCCGGACGCCGATCCCAGGGCGCGCATCTCCAGCCAGTGCCCCAGCAGCATGATCACGATCAGCAGGGCCAGTTCCCACCAGAAGTCCAGTTCGAACCCACCGATTCCGAGCGTGGTGACCCACGAGGCGACGAACGCGACGGTGATCGCCATGGCGATCAGCAGCATCATTCCCGGCCGGCGGGAGCGCAGTTCGGCCCAGCCCCCGGTGAGGAAGGGCATACCCCCGTAGAAGAAGATCACCGTGCCCAGAACGGGCGGAATCCACGAGGCGCCCGGGAAATCCGGCAGGTGGTAGCCGAGCAGGTCGGCGACCATGTGGCTGAATGCGACCACGGGCACAGACAGGACGAGGCTGATCCAGAATCGGCGGCGGAACATCGCGGCGTGACCGGCATGTCCCATATGCCCGCCGTGGTCGGCGTGTCCGGTGTGACCGCCCTGTTCCGCGTGGGCCGGATGCTCGCCGTGGGTGACGTGCTCGGCGTGCGTGGCCGTGGCCGAGTCCGGATGGGAGTGACCGGGTTCCGGATGCGACATGAGTCTCCTCCCGACCGGCGGATCGATCTGCCACCGCGCGGACGGCCACCGAAAGTCCCGGCGGATGTGCACGGCGCTCCGATCGATTGTGCGCCCGGAGCGCCGACCTCGGGACGGGTTGGGCGACTCCGTCGGCTGCGGGTCGTTGCACCGACCCCGGGTGGGGTGCTGTCATCGAACACACGGATCTACGGGAGGGGCAGAGGTGACTGCCGTCGAGGAGTTCGAAGACCTGCGTCCACTGCTCTTCGCCATCGCCTACCGCATCCTCGGGAGCGTCGCGGAGGCCGAGGACGCCGTCCAGGAAACCTGGGTGCGATACGACGCATCCGGAACACTGCCGGAGTCGCCTCGAGCGTTCCTGTCCACGGTCGTCACGAGGGTGTCGATCAACGTGCTCGAATCGGCCCGCGCGCGCCGCGAACAGTATGTGGGGGAGTGGCTTCCGGAGCCGATACTCGACGAGCCCTACGACGATCCGCAGCGCTCGGCAGAGCTGACGGAATCGGTGTCGATGGCGGCGCTCGTCCTGCTCGAGCGCCTGACCCCCCTCGAGCGCGCCGTCTTCGTGTTACGTGAAGCATTCGGATTCGGTTTTGCCGAGATCGCCGACATCGTCGACCGATCGGAGGCGGCGTGCAGGCAGCTTGCGGTGCGAGCACGCCGTCACGTCGACCGCGGCGCGGCACGATTCGATGCCGATCCGCATGCCCACGAACAGCTCACCGCGCGATTTCTCACGGCGTTTCAGGACGGTGACGTCGACGGCATGCGCGACCTGCTGGCCGCCGACGTGCACCTTGTGGCCGACAGCGGCGGCAACGCGCCGGCGGTGCGGAGGGTTGTCGTCGGCGACGACAAGGTCATGCGTTTGCTCGCCTCGTATGTGGCGCCCATGGCGCAGATCGGCATGGTGCTCGAGCCTCGAAACATCAACCGGCATCCAGGTGTGATCGTGCGCGACAACAGCGGTGCCATCGTGCAGGTCATGTCTTTCGACATCGCCGACGGAAAGATCGGCGCGGTCCGGGTCGTGATCAACCCGGACAAACTCGCGCACCTCGGGCGGGTCGCGGACGTACGCGCGCTCGCGCAGCAGCTCCGCGACCTGCAACGACCGTGAACCCGCCGGGCCCGATTCTCTGCAACCGTGTCACACACACCGATCCTGTCTTGTCTTCGATGACGAGGGCTCGACACAGAGCCACGTAGGGATCGGAGAAATCATGTCTCAGCCACGCCCCCGCGTCGTCGTGATCGGCGGCGGATACGCCGGAGCTGCCGCAGCCGGTCGCATGAGCCGGAAGGCGGCGGTCACCGTGATCAATCCTCGGCCGCACTTCGTCGAACGGACCCGGCTCCATCAGTTCGCAGTCGGAAACCATCATGCTTCCGGCGACTACCGCACACTCCTGGGGAAAGGAACAGAACTGCTGGTCGATACCGTGACACGCATCGAATCCCGCACGCGGACAGTTCATCTCGCCACCGGCGACTCCGTCGGGTACGACTACCTGATCTACGCCGTGGGGAGCACCGCGACACGGCGGGCCACCGTGCCGGGGGTCGAAGAATTCGCCTACCCGGTAGCGGAATTCGAGCACGCAGAGCGCCTTCGGCACGCCCTGAACACGCTCGACGCCGAGGCGGTGATCACGGTGGTCGGCGCAGGGCTCACCGGTCTCGAAACAGCCGGGGAACTCGCCGAGCAAGGCCGTCGGGTCCGTCTCGTGTGCAGCGGTGTCATCGGCCCGGTGCTGACCGGGAGAGCACGCCGCGCCACGCACGAACGTCTGTCGAACCTGCACGTCGAGGTCCACGAGAATGCACGTGTGGTCCGGGTCGGCCCGGATGAGTTGGCGCTCGGGGACGGTACGGTTCTGCCCAGCGCGGTCACCGTCTGGACCGCCGGATTCGGGGTTCCCCAACTCGCCCGCGCGAGCGGGTTCCGCACGGATACGCTCGGCCGGATCCTCACCGACGAGACACTGACGAGCATCGACGACGATCGTGTGATCGCCGCAGGAGATTGCGCAGCCCCCTCGGGCGACCCGGTGCGGATGGCATGCCAGTCTGCACTTCCGATGGGACTCACCGCGGCCGATACGGTTCTCAGCCGTATCGCGGGCGAGGAACCCGCGACGCTCGACCTCGGATTCAACGGCATCGGTATCAGCCTGGGACGACGCTCGGGCGTCGTCCAGTTCCACGAGCGGGACGACACCCCGAAGGATCGAGCATTTGCCGGCCGGATTGCCCTGTCGATCAAGGATCTCGGGCTGAAAGCCGCCATGGCGGGCCTTCGCGTGGAGGCACTACGTCCGGGCACCGTTGCCTTGCCGGGAGGCGGCCGGCATCCCTCCGATACCCAGGCGCGTACCGCTGACCCTGCTCACGCTGCCACCGAGGACAGCGCTCCGTTCTCCGACACGCGCTGACAAAAGGGTCGCCGGCGCGCGGCGCGTTGCGTGACCGGACGACGGTGAGGGCCCGGGGTGCCATGGCACGGCCCGGGCAGGGGAGTCAGCGCATCCACAGTCTCGGCTCGCGGTACCGCCCGGCGCCCACCTGCGGCGCGACGATGTCGTCGAACGCGTCGATCAGGTGCTCGGGAAACCATCGGGGATCGGTGTCCGCGGTGGTCGCCACCACCGTCAGTTGACGCTCGCGTGCCGTGACCGCCAGGTCGGTGAGCGCGACACGGGATCGGGCATCCAGCGCCGCGACCGTTGCTGCGAGGTCGGCCACGAGCAACAGGCGAGGCCGCACCACCACGCCGGCTGCGAGGTCGGTGACCACCCGGGACATCTGTGCGGGTGTCACGGCGGAAAGGCACGCAGCGGACTGCCGGGCATCGAGCCCCGTCAGCCAGCCGTGCCGACGGTGCGGATCGAGCACGACCACGTCGTGCGTGCCACACGACAGGGCGTTCATGGCCGCCAGGTCGAGGGCGACGCTGGGCGGGGCGAGTCGCTCGTCGCGCGCGATGAGGAGATTGCGCCCGGCCGACAGATCCCAGGACACCGGCATGCCCGCACTGTCGCGGCCGAACGGAATCAGGGTCCGGCGGGCGGGGGCGGCCGCAGTGCATGTAGATGCGCCGCGCGGCAGCCCGTCGCCCGGCGCTCGCGCCGGGCGTGCGGGGGCAGCGCCGGAACAAGCTCGGGGTGCGGGGGGAATGACCGGCGGCGTCATGGTGGGAGTCCGTTCCGTGTCGGTGAGGTGCGAGGCAATCTCCGATACGGCGCAACCCTAGACGGGACCTCCGACAGAATCCGGGCCCGCTCCCGTGAGCGGGACTGCCGCGATGCGTGCCATGCCCGGTGGCGAGCACACCGAGACGTGCGCTACTCCGGCGGTTCCGGCGGACCCAGTTCGAAAGCCGGATGCAGGTGTGCCTCGGCTTCGAAATCTTCCGCGGGCGCGTTCTTCTCGGCGTGGAAGTAATCCCGGGTAGCTGAGGCGACGGCGACATAGTGCTTCAGGACGGGTCCGGCCTCGTGTGCCGAGATTTCCCGCACGGAATAGTCGTGGCTGCGGAACCTGCGCGTCAGACGGACGTGGCCCGCGGCGCGGGCGTTGTGAACCCAGGGAACCGCGCCGTACGGCGCGACCAGCCAGCGCCGGCCGTCGTGCCGGACGACCGTCACCGGGTTGGTGCGAGGTCGGCCCGTGTGCCGGCCCCGGGTGGTCAGCAGGTGGGTGTGGGGCACGACGCCGGCGCGTACCAGCGCACTCATGACAGTGTTCTCGAGGCGATGCGCGCGACCCCGGCTGTAGGTCCGGATCTTCCGTGGTTGCCCGTCAGGAGCGGACGGGTCGCGCGGGTCTGCATTCATGGTGTGCCTCCTGCGCTTTCGAGCCGCGCACAGCCCGCCGGGGAGTGTAGGTGGGTCTATTCGTGTGGGGGTTCGCCGGTGACGACATGGTCGGCGTGGTTCATGCCTTCGCGGACCAGGCGGGCGAGGTGCCCGTCACGGATGCGGTAGATCACGCGCCGGCCTTCCTTGCGGGTGTCGACGAGGCCGGTGAAGCGCAGTTTGGCCAGGTGTTGACTGACTGCGGTGCGGGAGCCCCTGCACGCATCGGTCAGAGCGGTGACGTCGGCTTCGCCGTGCGTGAGCAGCCAGAGAATATGGAAGCGGGTCGGGTCGGCGAGCATCCGGAATGTAGAAGTTGCTGCGTCGAGCCGCTCCTGGTCCGGCGCGACCGGGTGGCTCAGGCTCGCGGACCGTTGCGGCGCTTCGATTCCCGGCTTCATCGCTCACGCCCTTCCTGCCGGCACCGGCTCGGTGATCGGTTCGGTGCGCGCCGGCCATGCCCGGGCAGCAACGAGTCCTGCGAGTGTAGCGAGAACGGCGAGGGTGATTGCCGCTATCGGCTGGCTTACGGTGGCCCCGACCCAGCCCGCGATCGTGTAGGTGAAGAAGAAGCAGGCGTGCGAGAGCGAGAACTGCGCGGTGAACACCGCACCCCGGTTCTCCGGCTCGGATTCGAACCGCAGCAGCCGCGCCGACGGCGTGTTGATCAACGACGTACCCATGCCCATGACCAGCCAGGTCCCTGCGAGCAACGCCCACCCGGCGCCGCGGCCCGCGTCGGCGACAAGCAGCGCGACCGTCGCCGTCAGTCCGATCGGCAGGAGGGCCGCGCCCGTGAGCATCACCCGCCGGTCCGGGATCCGGGCGAGCAGGCGGGGCAGCGTCAATGCCACCAGCATCGACCCGCCTCCGTAGATACCGAGTGCAATCGCAACCCCGGTGTTCGAGCCGCCGAGGAGTTCGCGGACGTAGACGACGGTGTTGACCAGGACCAGCCCGGTCGCTGCCGCGACCGACAGGTTCAGTGCGAGAAGGCCCCTCAGCCGCGGCCGGGAGAACATCACCCGCGCGCCGAGGGTGACCCGCTGCACCAGCGGGACCGAACGATCGGCGGGCGCGATCATCGGCAGAGTCGTGGAGACCACCAGCAGCGCAGAGGCGGCGAACCCGGCAACGGTACCGAGGAACAGATAGTTGTAGGTCACCACCGACAGCAGCGCCGCTGCGAGGATCGGGCTCAGCAGCGACTCGAGGTCGTAGGCCAGCCGCGAGAGGGAAAGCCCCCGGGTGTAGTCGTCCTCGTCGACGAGCACCGACGGGATCACCGACTGGAACGCGGGTGTGAACGTCGCCGACGCCGACTGCAACACGAAGATCAGCACGTAGATCTGCCACGGCTGATCGACGAACGGCAACGCCAGTGCGATCACCGCACGCACCACATCCGCACCCACCAGGAGCGCCCGCCGCGGCACGTGATCGGTCAGGGCCGAGATCACCGGTGCGATCACCACGTACGCGACCATCTTGATCGCCAGTGCCGTGCCCAATACCGCGCCGGCCTGGGCGCCGGCCAGGTCGTATGCGAGCAGACCGAGCGCGACGGTCAGCAGGCCGGTGCCGACGAGCGCGACCACCTGCGCGGCGAACAATCGGCGGAACGTGCGGTTCCGCAGGGTCGCGAGCACCCGGCTACCTCCTGAACCATTTTCCTACTGTCCACGATACGCCAACAGGTGCGCACTTGCGCACATGTGGTGAGAGAATTGCGCGAATGATCCAGTCTCTACAACTGTGGCCGATGAGTTCGCCGCGGGTTGCGAGTCCGTGTTGTCGAGACCCGGACGAAAGGCGACGACGATGCGCAAAGTAATTCTGTCTGTCATGACGACGCTCGACGGCTTCACGGCGGGACCGAACGGCGAGCTCGAGTGGATCGACGTCGCGGACGACGAACTGGACACTCGCATCGCCGAGTTGCTTGCCGGGATCGACGGCATGTTCTTCGGGCGCGTGGCCTATGAACTTCTGGCGCAGCATTGGCCCGCCGCCGAGAACTCGAGCAGGGAAATCGAAGCCGAGCAGGCGCGGCGGATGAACTCGCTGCCGAAGTACGTGCTCTCGCGTTCGTCACTCACCACCGACTGGGGCCCGGCCCGGCGGGTCGGCGACGACCTCCCACGGGAGGTCGCGCAGATGAAGGAACAGCCCGGTAAGGACTTGGCACTCTTCGCCGGGGCGACCGCGATCTCTGCCTTCGCTTCCCACGATCTGATCGACGAATACCGGCTGATGGTCTTCCCGGTGCTGCTCGACAAGGGAATGCCGCTTCCTCCCCTGGGGTGCCGAAATCTGCGATTGGTGGAGTCGAAAACGTTCGCGCGGTCCGGCGTCGTTCTCCTCCGCTATCTTCCTCGGGCGGAGGAGCCGACTGCGTAGGGGTTCTCCGACTTGTAGAAGCAGTGGTCTGTCGGCCCGGTGCGATTCGGGCGAATGAAGCGGATCGGCGGCGATGATTCGTACCTCGACAGCGGAGCTGACGGACTCACGGACTGTGCGATGTCCGCGGCGATCCTCCTCATGGAGCGCACTTCGGGGCGCGGCATCGTGCACCAGGGAGCGCTCCGAAGCGTGCAGTCCGAGAACATCTTCCGTCCCGGAGCCGTCACGGAACGGACTCCACGAGCAGGACCCGCGCCGCTTCCTTCGCATGGCGGGCAGGCTCGGGCGACCGCGTCCGGGTGTCATCCTCCGCGCGTATCCCGCCGCAACCATCGGTGCGCTCACCATCGCCGAACTGCTCGCCCCCTCGCAGACCGCTGCGGCGCTGTCGGCCGTGACTGCCGTCGCCGTCACGGTGTTTCTCCGCGCTCCTCACGTACCGGCGGCGCTGTGCGCTGGCGGAATAGGACTCGCCGATCCCGGTTTCGCATATTTGTGGCAGACCCTCGTGCCCGCGTTGGTGATCGTGCTGCTCGGTGCCGAAATGGCCGGGCGTATCGTGCCAGGATTTTCTTATCCACCCGAGGGAGCGCGCCGTTTATGGGGCCCGGTCGAATTGGACCGGATCCTTAGGTTCCGAATGCGCGCACAGTCGAAGTGAGCCCGACCGCCGCGCGACACCTCACTGTGCGGCGGGGCGGCCCGGCGCTCAGAGCCGCCGCATCACCGACACCACCTTGCCCAGCACGACCGCGTTGTCGCCGTCGATCACCGAGTATGCGGCGTTGCGGGGTTCGAGATAGACGTGACCGCTGCGGCGCCGGAAAACCTTCACGGTCGCCTCGCCGTCGATCATCGCCGCCACGATCTCTCCGGAGTGGGCCTCGTCCTGGCGACGGACGACGACGACATCGCCGTCGCAGATCGCGGCGTCGATCATCGATTCCCCGCGTACGCGCAAGCCGAACACGGTGCCGGTGCCGACGAGTTCGCGGGGGAGATCGAGCACCTCGTCGGGATGCTCCTCGGCGAGGATCGGTGTGCCGGCCGCGATGTCGCCGACGACGGGCACCGACACCCTGTTGTCGGACGATCGGCCCGCCGACGATCCGGCGAGGAAGGGTCGCACATCGAGTTGGCGTGCCATCGCGGAGCCACGGCGCAGGAAACCCGCATCCTCGAGGAGTCGCAGATGCTTCGACACCGTCGACGTCGATTTCAGGCCGACCGCATCGGCGATCTGCCGGGTGCTCGGGGCGGAACCGTGGGAGGCCACCCAATCCCTGATGGTCGCCAGAATCAGTTGCTGGCGATGGGGAAGGGCGGAGGCGTCGAGGCCGCCGAACATATCGAGATCGTCGTAACCGGTCACCCGGCGATCCTAGGGGAGTGGGCGGACTCCTGAAACGGGCGATGGTGCGGGACCACGCAGGTGGTGCCGCACCATCATTCGTCGACCGGTGTGGTGGTGCCCTCGGTGAGACTCGAACTCACACTGCACGGGTTTTGAATCCGTTTCCTCTGCCAATTGGGATACGAGGGCGTGCTTGCGGAGACCACTGTAAGGGATCAGGCGTGACGGTCAAACACCGGTACCCTTCAATCGTTCCACCCCTTCGCGGGGGCCGCCAGAGCACGATGGGAAGGGCCGATCATGACAACCGCGCCGCACGACAGCACCGCAACCCCCCGGAGGGTCGTCGTTGCGGAAGACGAGACGCTGATCAGGCTCGACCTGGTGGAAATGCTGCGCGAAGAAGGGTACGACGTCGTCGGGGAGGCGGGCGACGGCCAGCGGGCGGTGGAACTGGCAGAGGAACTCTCGCCCGACCTCGTGATCATGGACGTGAAGATGCCCCGCCGGGACGGGATCGACGCAGCGTCGGAGATCGCGCAGCGCCGCATCGCGCCTGTGGTTATTCTCACAGCCTTCAGCCAGCGCGACCTCGTCGAACGTGCTCGCGACGCCGGAGCGATGGCCTATCTGGTCAAGCCGTTCTCCAAGAGCGACCTCGTTCCCGCGATCGAGGTGGCGGTGAGCCGGTTCGCCGAATTGCGCGAACTCGAACGTGAAGTCGCCGGGCTGTCGGAGCGGTTCGAGGCCCGCAAACTCATCGACCGGGCCAAAGGCCTGCTCATGGCGAAGCACGCGATGACCGAACCGGAGGCGTTCCGCTGGATCCAGCGTGCCGCCATGGACCGCCGTACCACCATGAAGCAGGTCGCCGAGGTCATCGTCGACACCCTCGGTTCCGAAGCGGCAGGCTGACTCCGCTCGTTACGGCCACATCAATTCTCCTGCCCGAAATATAACGGTCGGGTCACAACGATTTCGGCTGTGTTCGAATCGTCACTTCTCCGGCTATGTTTCGACCCACGTCCGGCGCATCAGCCGGGGGGACAGGCGATTGAAGGAGAGTTGGATGGCAAAACGGACCTATGTCCGCGCCGCTGCGGTTCTCGGTGCTGTGACACTCGCACTCGCGGGTTGTAGCTCGGACAGCGACGATTCCACGAGTGGTTCTGCCGAGGGCGGTGGTTCCGCGACCGCCACGACTGTCGACACCGACTGCGAACCCGAACAGGCCACGCCCGGTGCGACCCCGGCGACCGGCCCGCTGAAGATCGGCACCCTGCTCCCCGAGACGGGCAGCCTCGCGTTCCTCGGTCCGCCCGAGGTCGCGGCGGTGCGCCTGGCAGTGGACGAGATCAATGCTGCCGGCGGCGTCCTGAACCAGCCCGTGGAGCTGATCCCGGGCGACTCGGGCGACACCACCACCGATACAGCGAACGCCACCGTCGACCGGGAACTCGCCGCGGGTACCCAGGTGATCATCGGTGCGGCGTCGTCGTCGGTCTCGCTCAAGGTCATCGACAAGATCGCCAGCGCGGGCGTGGTCATGTTCTCTCCTGCCAACACGTCCGATCAGTTCGTGTGTTACGCCGACGGCGGCATGTACTTCCGTACCGCGCCCACGGACTCCCTGCAGGCGCAGGCACTTGCTCAGCTCATCGCCGAGGACGGCGCTCAGCGCGTCTCGATCCTCGCGCTGAACGATCCGTACGGCACGGGCCTGGCCGAGAACACCGTGACGAACCTCGTCGACGCCGGTATCCCGGAAGACCAGATCCAGAAGATCATCTACGACCCCAACGCGCAGTCCTTCAACGCCGAGGTCGACCAGGTTGCCAACTTCAGTCCTGACGCCGTGGCGCTCATCGGGTTCGAGGAATCGGCCAAGATCATCACGCGTATGCACGAGGTCGGCATCGGCCCGTCCGACGGCATGGCGGTCTTCGGTGTCGACGGGAACATGGGCAACGCGCTCGGCGACAGTGTCGCCGACGGCCTGCTCGCGGGCATGGCGGGTACGACCCCTCTCACCGACACCGGTGAGGCTTTCCAGCAGCGCCTGCTCGAGGTCGATCCCGCGCTGATCGACTTCAACTACGCCGGAGAGTCTTACGACGCAGCTGTCGTGTCGGCGCTCGCCGCCGAGGTGGCCGGCTCCACCGCCGGCGTCGACATCGCGGCGAACATCAACGCGGTCACGAAGGACGGCGAGAAGTGCACGACCTTCCAGCAGTGCAAGGACCTCCTCGCATCGGGACAGGACATCGACTACGACGGCGCGACCGGCGAGCTGTCGTTCGTGGATGCCGGTGAGCCCGGAGTCGGTTCGTACGGCCGTCTCGTCTTCGGACCCGACAACACCTTGACGACCGAGGATTACATCGTCGTGGGTGGCTGACAGACGCAGGAAACATACGACGGGGCCGGTCATCCGATGGATGACCGGCCCCGTCGTATGTTCGGGCGAGCGCGTCAGGGAGTCTTCTTCTCCTTGCTGCCCGCGAGAGTCCCGAGATACAACTCGATGACCTTGGGGTCGTGCATGAGGTTGGACCCGGTGTCGGTGTAGGCGTTACGGCCCTGATCGAGCACGTACCCGCGGTCACAGATCTGCAGGCAGCGCCGCGCGTTCTGCTCGACCATGATGATCGACACGCCCGCGGCATTGATCTTCTTGCAGCGGATGAACACCTCGTCCTGGAACATCGGCGACAAGCCCGCCGACGGTTCGTCGAGAAGCAGGACCGACGGATCCATCATCAGTGCGCGGCCCATCGCCACCATCTGCCGCTCACCACCGGACAACGCTCCTGCCTTGACCTTGCGGCGTTCCCCGAGAAGGGGGAACAGGGTCGAGACCCGGTCGAACTGCTCACTGAACTGCTTGGGCCGCAGGTAGATTCCCATCTCGAGATTTTCCTCGATGGTCAGCGACGGAAAGACGTTCTGCGTCTGCGGGACGTACCCCACGCCCTTGCGCACGAGGACGTGCGCGGGCTCCGAGGTGATCGATTCGCCCCGGAGCGTGACTTCGCCCCGCCGCACCGGGATCAGGCCGAAGAGCGCTTTGAGCAGAGTGGATTTACCGGCACCGTTCGGGCCGATGATCCCGACGATCTCACCCTCGCGGAGAAAGAAGTTGCAGCCACGCAGGATGTCGACGCCGGGGAAGTAGCCGGCGACGACGTCGTCCGCGCGCACGAGCGCACCCTCGGCCAACCGCGCGTGTTCGCCGGGAGTCGCGGCCGATTCGGCCGGGGTCATGGACCCGGTGGGTGGGGTGTCGCTCATGACTTCTCCTGGGATCCTGGTAGATCGGTGGGGCGTACCGCGTCGGGGTCGGACAGGTCGGCTCCGGACTCGAGAACCTGGGCCTCCGCCTCGGCGAGCACCTCCGCCAACTCCGCGGTCGCGCCGACGGGATTGCCCTCGTCGTCGAACTCGAGTGCCTGGTCGTGGTGGCTGCCGAGGTAGGCGTCGACGACCGCATTGTTGTTCGCGAGTTCGTCCGGCGGTGCTTCGGCGATCACCGATCCCTGGGCCATCACCACCACCCAATCGGAGATGTCGCGGATGACATCCATGTCGTGCTCGACGAACACCACGGTCATACCGTCGTCGCACAGCGATTTGATGTGCCCGAGAAGGCTTTGCGTCAGTGCAGGATTCACGCCGGCCATCGGCTCGTCGAGCATCACGATCGTGGGGTCGGTCATCAGTGCGCGTGCCATCTCGAGCAGTTTGCGCTGTCCGCCGGACAATGACCCGGCGAGATCGTCGGCCTTCTCCTCGAGGTTGAACCGGGCGAGCAGTGCGTGGGCGCGTTCGGTGATGGCGCGCTCCTGCGCGTGCCACGTCCAGGGGAGCAGCGCGCCGGCCATCCGCTCACCCGTCTGGTGACGTGCTCCCAGACGGACGTTGTCGAGCACCGTCATCTTCGACAGCGCCTTGGTGAGCTGGAACGTGCGCACGATGCCGTGCCGCGCGACACGGTGCGGAGCCATGCGGCCGAGTGAGTGGCCGTCCATGCTCCACGTTCCGGTATCCGCGTGGTCGAACCCGGTGAGCAGATTGAACAGGGTCGTCTTGCCTGCTCCGTTCGGCCCGATCAGGCCGGTGATGCAGCCGCGCTGGATCTCGAGGTGAGCGACGTCCACGGCTTTGAGCCCACCGAAGGTCCGGGAAACGTCGTCGACGACGAGGATCGGATCAACCTTCGGGCTTCCCGGATCGTGGGGGACATCCGCGAACACGGCGACTCGTTGTTCGCGCGACAGAGGCGTGCGGATGGTGGTGTCAGGCATCGAGTTGTACCTCCCGCTTGCTGCCCAGGATTCCTTGTGGCCTGAACACCATCATCACCGCGATGAGGATGCCCAGGAGGACGAATCGCATCGCCCCGACCTGCTGTTCGGTGAGGGAGATCAGCGGATCGGGTCCGGAGATCGCCTGGCGCAGGAATGCGTCCGGGAGCGTGAGGATGAACCAGAACAGCATCGCCCCGAGGACCGGGCCGAACACGGTGGCCGCGCCGCCGAGGATCAACGCGCCGAACGCGAAGAACGTCTGCGCAGTGGAATAGAAGTCCGGGTTGATGGACTTGGTCTGCAGCGCGTTGAAGATGCCGCCGAGGCCGCCGATCATGCCGCCCAATACGAGAGCCTGCATCTTGTAGACGAACACGTTCTTGCCGAGGGCGCGGGCGGCGTCCTCGTCCTCTCGGACCGCTTTGAGGACGCGTCCCCACGGGCTGTGGGACAGCAGGTAGACGACGCCGCACAGGACGAGCACGAGCGTCCAGCCGACCACCATCGCCCACAGGTCGTCGCCGTAGAAGCGCATCCCGAGCAGGTTGTACTGCTTACCGGAATCGAAGGGGCTCCACGCCGTGAACGGACCTGCGAATCCCCACAGGCCGCGGGTCGACCCGGTGACGGAGTCGGAGGCGGTGGACCGGAACACCAACCGCAGGATCTCGGCTGCGGCAATCGTTGCGATCGCCAGATAGTCGGCTCGGAGACGGAGTGTCGGGATACCGAGCAGGAGGGCGAGCAGTGCAGGGAGCGCGAGCCCGACGAGTACACCCATCCACAGCGGCTGGCCGTAGGTGACCGTCATGATGCCCACTCCGTACCCGCCGAGCAGCGCGAAGCCGATCTGGCCGAAGTTGAGCAGGCCCGCGTAACCGAAGTGGAGGTTGAGGCCGATTGCGAGAAGCGCATAGAAGATGGCCGACGGGCCGATCATCTGCGCGAAGGACACTTGGAGAACAGCGAGGAGGTCCATGTGTCACCCGATCCTTGTTCTGCTGCCGAGGATGCCCTGAGGGCGGATGACCAGAATCACGATGAGTACCAGCAGGCCGCCGATGTACTTCAGGTCGGGATTGATCACCAGTGTGGACAACTGCACGAGCAGCCCGACCACGACGCAGCCGAGTAGCGCGCCGTACGCCGTTCCGAGTCCGCCGAGGATGATCCCGGCGAACATCAGCAGGAGCAGCTTGAAGCCCATCTCCCACTGGACGCGTCCTCCGAGCTCGGAGAGACCGAACAACACACCGCCGAGCGCGGCGAGTCCGCCGCCGAGGCCCCACACGAAGCGGATCACCTTCTCGACGTCGATGCCCGACGACGCGGCGAGATCGCGATTGTCGGCGACCGCGCGCATCGCTTTGCCGATCCGGGTGCGCTGGAGCAGCAAGGCCACCCCGACGAGCACCACCAGGCTGATCACGATGCACGCGAGATTGACCGGGGTGATCGCGAGCGGACCCCACTGGAGCTGACGCTGTGCTTGGTAGTCGCTGTAGGGCTGAGCGCGGTCGGAGAAGAAGATGAGGATCAGGTATCGCAACGCGATGGCGAGACCGATCGACACCACGAGCTGTGCGATCAGGCCGGTGCGCCGCCGCCGTAGGGGAGCCCAGACCAGCGCGTTGTTGAGCCAGCCGATGATGACGCCGACGATGATCGCGAGGATCGTCGCCGGTATCAGGTGGATGCCGAAGCTGACGTTGAAGACCCAGGCCGCGACCGCGCCCAACGTCACCAACTCGCCGTGCGCGAAGTTCGTCAGGCCGGTCGTCCCGAAGATCAGGCTCAGACCGACGCCTGCGATGGCGATGATCAGGCCGAACCGTAAGCCGTCGACAATCGTGCGGATCAGTGTCTCCGCGAACGCCACATTCGATCCGGACCTTGCCTCACCGAACGAGAAGATCACGGTGTTGGGCTGGCCGGCGGCGACATCGCGGGTCACGGTCGACTGCACGGTCACGTCGTCGGGGAGGCTCTCACCGATGACCTCGAAGACGTATGTCCCCGGCGGCACCGCGAGTTCCCACCGGCCACCGTCCGCGGACTCCGTTTCGCCGACGACCTCGCCGGCCGCGTCCGACGCACGGACCGTCACGCCGTCCAGTCGTTCTCCCGCATTGTTGAGCGTGCCGCGAACCGTGACGGCATCGTCCGCAACCGGTGGTGCGTCGGCGGGAGGTGCTGTGGTGCCTGTCGGCGAGGGCTCCGGAGGGTCTTGGGCGGCGGCGGTGCCGGCTCCTATCACTAAGCCGAAAACCGCCGCCAGGAGCAATAGCACGATTTGGAATCCGGACGCCCATCGACGTCTCCGGAGTCTCACCGTAGGGGCCACGCAGGTCCTCCCGAATCAGGTGCAATGTTGTCGAGCGCGACGCCTGGGGCGGTGTCGTGAGTGGGCACTTTAGCGTCTGTAACGGAAATGCACCGACATCCCCGGTTTCCCACGTGTTTCGTTCCCGTATCTCACGAAAACACCTGTGTTTCGGAGCCGGCGACCCCGTGTCACCGCACTTGCGGCTTCGACGGGTGTCGGGACCGGTCCCTAGACTGAGCGCGTGACCCGTGCATCCTCCTCGACTACGCCCACTGCGGACGCCGACGCCCGCCCGACCCTTCTTCTTCTCGACGGACACTCTCTGGCTTTCCGTGCCTTCTATGCGCTGCCGGCAGAGAACTTCAAGACCCACAGCGGGCAGACCACCAACGCGGTGTACGGGTTCACCTCCATGCTCATCAACCTGCTGCGCGACGAGCAGCCCACGCACGTGGCGGCGGCCTTCGACGTCAGCCGCAAGACCTTCCGGGCAGAGCTGTTCGCCGCCTACAAGGCCCAGCGCAGCGCCGCACCCGACGAGTTCAAGGGTCAGATCGAACTCACCAAGGATGTGCTCGGCGCGATGGGCATTCCCGTGATGGCGATCGAGGGGTACGAAGCCGACGACCTCATCGCCACACTCGCGACGCAGGCCAACGCCCTGGGCTACAAGGTGCTGGTGGTGACCGGCGACCGCGACGCGCTCCAACTCGTCAACGACGACATCACCGTGCTGTATCCACGTCGCGGGGTCTCCGACCTGACTCGCTTCACCCCCGAGGCGGTCGAGGAGAAGTACGGCCTGACACCGGCGCAGTATCCCGACTTCGCGGCGTTGCGCGGTGATCCGAGCGACAATCTGCCGGGCATCCCGGGCGTGGGGGAGAAGACCGCCGCGAAGTGGATCAGGGAGTACGGCAGCCTCAGCGGTCTCGTCGACAGGGTCGACGAGGTGCGTGGCAAGACGGGCGACGCGCTCCGCGAGAACCTGTCCAACGTCCTGCTCAACCGGCAGCTCACCGAGATGGTGCGCGACGTGGCGCTGCCCTACTCTCCGGATCAGCTCGCGCTCGCGCCCTGGGATCGCGACCGCATCCACCGCTTGTTCGACGACCTCGAGTTCCGGGTGCTGCGAGATCGCCTCTTCGAGACGCTCGCCTCGTCCGCGCCCGAAGCCGAAGAGGGTTTCGAGGTGCGCGGCGGGATCGTCGAGCCCGGTGCGCTCGGCGACTGGCTCGCCACGCACGCTGTGGCGGGCCACCGCCACGGATTGTCGGTGGTCGGATCCGGAACGCCGTACGGCGGCGAGGCCACTGCTGTGGCGATCGCGGCAGCCGACGGTGAAGGCGCCTACGTCACGACGATCGCTCTCACTCCCGAGGACGACGCCGCGCTCGCCGCGTGGCTCGCCGACCCGGCCGTCGAAAAGGCTTTGCACGAAGCGAAATCGGCGATCCACGCCTTGCGTGGCAGAGGCTGGACACTCGCGGGCCTCACCAGCGACACCGCGCTCGCCGCGTACCTCGTCCGGCCGGGACAGCGCAGCTTCAAGCTCGACGACCTGTCGTTGCGTTACCTCAAGCGGGAACTGCGGGCGGAAAGCAACGGCGACGGTCAGTTGTCCCTGCTCGACGATGCAGACGCCGTCGACGAGGAGGCCGCACAGACTCAGATCCTCGCTGCCCGCGCGGTGGTCGACCTGGCCACGGCGCTCGACGCCGAACTGGCCGACATCGAGTCGGTGGCGTTGCTGTCCGAGATGGAACTGCCGCTGCTCGAAGTGCTGGCAGACATCGAGGCCACCGGCATCGCCGTGGATGCGGACCACCTGCACGACCTTCAGTCCGGTTTCGCCGCCGACGTCGCCGCCGCCGCGAATGCCGCATACGAGGTCATCGGAAAGCAGATCAATCTCGGCTCGCCGAAGCAGTTGCAGGTCGTGCTGTTCGACGAACTGGACATGCCGAAGACGAAGAAGACCAAGACCGGGTACACCACCGACGCGGACGCACTGCAGGGCCTGTTCGACAAGACCGGCCACCCGTTCCTCGAACATCTTCTCGCACACCGTGAGTCGACCAAGATGAAGACGACGGTCGACGGGCTCATCAAATCGGTGGCCGACGACGGCAGGATCCACACCACGTTCAACCAGACGGTCGCGGCAACCGGCCGGCTGTCGTCGACCGAGCCGAACCTGCAGAACATTCCCGTACGAACCGATGCGGGACGGCAGATCCGCGAGGGTTTCGTCGTCGGCAACGGCTTCGACATGCTCCTCACCGCCGACTACAGCCAGATCGAGATGCGCATCATGGCGCACCTCTCGGGCGACGAAGGACTGATCGAAGCCTTCCGCACCGGGGAAGATCTCCACACGTTCGTCGCGTCGCGGGCGTTCGGGGTGCCGCTCGAGGAGGTCACTCCGGAATTGCGACGCCGGGTCAAGGCCATGTCCTACGGTTTGGCCTACGGGCTGAGCGCCTATGGTCTCGCGCAACAGCTCAAGATCTCCGCGGACGAGGCGCGTGCGCAGATGGAGGCGTACTTCACCCGGTTCGGTGGGGTGCGCGACTACCTCCACAATGTGGTCGAGGAGGCCCGCAAGGTCGGTTACACCTCGACGCTGTACGGGCGACGCCGCTACCTGCCGGACCTCAACAGCGACAATCGTCAACGCCGGGAGGTGGCCGAGCGCGCGGCGCTGAATGCCCCGATTCAGGGCACGGCTGCCGACATCATCAAGGTGGCCATGATCGATGTGCAGCGCGCGCTGCGGGCCGCGGACCTGCGGTCCCGGATGCTGCTCCAGGTGCACGACGAACTCGTTCTCGAGGTCGTCGACGAGGAACGCGAGCAGGTCGAGGCGATCGTGCGGGAGAAGATGGACTCCGTGATCGACTTGTCGGTGCCGCTCGATGTCTCGGTCGGCTACGGCCGCAGCTGGGACGCCGCCGCCCACTGACGGGCCGCACCCACCGGATACCGGGCAAAGACGACAACGTCCTCCCTACCCGCGCGGGGTGGGGAGGACGTTGTCGTGACGGGGAGGCACGGCCGCGACGGACCGTGGTCCGGGTCGGTCAGTTCTGGGCGTTCTGCGCTTCCGCGATCTGCTTGCGCACATCTTCCATATCGAGTGCCTTGACCTGGCTCACGAGATCGGAGAGGGCAGCCGGGGGAAGGGCACCGGCCTGGTTGTAGACGAGAATGCCTTCCCGGAAGGCCATGATCGTCGGGATCGACCTGATGTTCGCCGCTGCCGCGATGCCCTGCTCGGCCTCGGTGTCGACCTTGGCGTGCACCACGTCGGGGTGCTCCTCGGACGATGCCTCGAAGGTCGGGGCGAACTGCTTGCACGGGCCGCACCAATCGGCCCAGAAGTCGACGAGCACGATGTCGTTACTGGTGACGACCTCATCGAAGTTCTGCTGCGTGAGAGCTTGGGTTGCCACGGAAATCCTTTCGTCGGCGTATCGACGGTTCCAACATCCGGACGTCTCGTTTTCTTCCCGCCACGCTACGCGAGTGGTTCCGCCCGTGCGGCGTGCTCGGCCCGTCGATCGGGCCCGGTGGTCAGGACACCGGTACCGCTTCGGCTGCTCGGAACGCACGCCGATAAGCCTGGGGCGTGGTCTGCCGAAGCCGCAGGAAATGCTGCCGGAGCACCGCGGCGGTACCGAACCCGACGCGGTCCGCCACCACGTCGACCGGGAGGTCGCTGTGCTCGAGAAGTCGCTGGGCAGCGAGAACGCGCTGGTCGCGCAACCACCGTGCCGGAGTGGTGCCGGTCTCGGCGGCGAAACGCCGCGCGAAGGTCCGCGGCGACATGTGCACCCGCGCGGCGAGCGCCGGAACGGGCAGGTCGAGGCCCAGATTCTCGGTCATCCAGTCGAGGAGCGGGGCCAGAGCCTCGGATTCGCATTCCGGCAGCGGCATCGCGACGTACTGCGCTTGGCCGCCGTCGCGGTGCGGGGGAACGACCATGCGCCGGGCGATGGAGTTGGCGACGTGGGAGCCCTGCACCGTGCGCACGATGTGCAGGCACAGATCGATGCCGGCTGCGGTGCCCGCGCTGGTGAGCACCGAGCCGTCGTCGACGTAGAGGACATTGGGGTCGACCCGCGCCTCGGGGTACATCCGGGCGAGTCGCTCGGCATGTCGCCAGTGGGTCGTGCAGC
>JADGMW010000033.1_pt2 | contig 39196 bp, 32 predicted proteins | sample 8641801 | NCBI WGS metagenome assembly JADGMW01 (sample SAMN16272018, study PRJNA661076) | feces metagenome | isolation source: fecal sample from diarrhoea affected cattle A | host: Bos taurus | place: South Africa: Lokaleng Village, Mahikeng | collected 2019-09
GTCGCAGCGTATTTGCTGTCGGATGGGCCGTGCAATGGCGAATAAATTCGCCCCTGCAGGGTGCTTTTGGCCAGCTTTTGCGGGGCTTGCGGTCTTGTAGGAGCGGACTTGTCCGCGATGCGCGGCCGGCAGGATGAAGGCCAGTTCGAGTAGGGGCGAATTCATTCGCCTGGCGCTGGGCCTGCAGGCTACGCCGGTGCGGCGACAGGCGCGGTGGGAGAATTCCGCAGAACCGCAGGCGTTCGTCGCAGCGTATTTGCTGTCGGATGGGCCGTGCAATGGCGAATAAATTCGCCCCTACAGGGTGCTTTTGGCCAGCTTTTGCGAGGCTTGCGGTCTTGTAGGCGGACTTGTCCGCGATGCGCGGCCGGCAGGATGAACGCCAGTTCGAGAGGGGCGAATTCATTCGCCTGGCGCTGGGCCTGCAGGCCACCCCGATGCGGCGACAGGCGCGGTGGTGCGAATTCCGTTGAACCGCAGGCGTTCGTCGCAGCGTATTTGCTGTCGGATGGGCCGTGCAATGGCGAATAAATTCGCCCCTACAGGGTGCTTTTGGCCAGCTTTTGCGGGGCTTGCGGTCTTGTAGGAGCGGATTTGTCCGCGATGCGCGGCCGGCAGGATGAACGCAAACCAGCCTCTCCCGCTTGAACAATCACCCAACACGGCCTTGGTCTACGCTGAAATGCGGCGCAGCTCACCGATCAACGACGCCTGTGCCATCTGCCTGTCATTGAATCCCTGCAGTCTGGGTAAGGACGCGACGACCCGGACTACCTCGCCAAGGAGCTGCACATGAAACGACTGCTACTGGTTTCACTGTTGGGAACGGCCATCACCCTGGCCGGTCAGGCCATGGCCCAGGATGTAAAAAGTCTTGAGCAGGCGGCACGTGCCGAAGGTCAGGTGAACAGCGTGGGCATGCCCGACAGCTGGGCCAACTGGAAAGACACCTGGGCCGACCTCAAGCGCCTGTACGGCCTGGAGCACAGCGACACCGACATGAGCTCGGCGCAGGAAATCGCCAAGTTCGCCGCCGAAAAATCCAACGCCACCGCCGACATCGGCGACGTCGGCGCAGCCTTTGGGCCCATCGCCGTGCAGCAGGGCGTCACCCAAGCGTATAAACCCACCACCTGGGATGAAATTCCGGACTGGGCCAAGGATGACGACGGCCACTGGATGCTCGCCTACACCGGCTCCATCGCTTTCATCGTCAACAAGCAGCTGGTCAAGGAAGCCCCCACATCCTGGGCCGACCTCAAAAAAGGCACCTACAAAGTCGCCATCGGTGACGTCGGCACCGCCGCCCAGGCCGTCAACGGCGTGCTGGCCGCGGCCATTGCCAACGGCGGCGACGAAAAGAACATCCAGCCCGGCCTGGACTTCTTCGCCGACATCGCCAAGCAGGGTCGCCTGTCGCTGGCCAACCCGACCATCCAGACCCTGGAGCGAGGTGAAGTGGAAGTCGGCGTGGTCTGGGATTTCAACGGTCTGGGCTATCGCGAGCAGATCGATCCCAGCCGCTTCGAGGTGCTGATCCCGTCCGACGGCTCGGTGATTTCCGGCTACAGCACCATCATCAACAAGTACGCCAAGCATCCCAATGCCGCCAAGCTGGCCCGTGAATACATCCTGAGTGATGCCGGCCAAATCAACCTGGCCAAGGGCAACGCCCGGCCGATCCGCGCCGAACACCTGACCCTGCCGGCGGACGTGCAGGCCAAGCTGCTGCCCAACGAGCAATACGCCAAGGTACAACCGATCAAGGATGCCGACGCTTGGGAAGAAACCTCCAAGGCGCTGCCGCAGCTCTGGCAGGAGCACGTGATCATCGAGATGCAATAAGGAAACCGCAGGGTGGGCGTTAGCCACCGCTTGCCCGGCCCAGAGGTTGGGGTGCGCTCAGGCGCACCCGCCACTGCGGTGTAGAGAATCTTGCCGATGAACTCAAAGGTCATTCTGGTGGTACTTGACGGCCTCAACTATGAAGTGGCCCGTTATACGCTTGGCCATCTGCAGGCCTGCTGCGCGGCCGGCCGTGCAACGCTCTACAAGCTGGACTGCGAGCTGCCGGCGCTCTCTCGTCCGCTTTACGAATGCATTCTCACTGGCGTGCCACCGCTGGACAGCGGCATCGTCAACAACGAGGTAGCGCGCCTGTCCAACCAGCGCAGCATCTTTCACTACGCCCGCGCCGCCGGGCGCAGCACCGCGGCAGCGGCCTATCATTGGGTCAGCGAGCTGTACAACCGAACCCCCTTCGACGCCGCGCGGGATCGCCACACCGAGGCGCCGGAGCTGCCGATTCAGTACGGCCACTTCTATTACGAGGACCATTACCCCGACTCGCACCTGTTCGCCGATGCGGAACACCTGCGTCGTCGCCACGCCCCGGATTTCCTGCTGGTACATCCGATGAACATCGACGATGCCGGCCACCAGCACGGGCTGGACTCGACGCAGTACCGCAACCGCGCCCGCCGCGCCGATATTCTTCTGGGAAATTACCTGCAAGGCTGGCTGGATACCGGCTACCAAGTGCTGGTGACCGCCGACCATGGCATGACCCGCGACCGCTCCCACAATGGTCTGCTGGCCGAAGAGCGCGAGGTGCCGCTGTTCGTGATGGGTGATGCCTTCAGCCTGAACGCCCAGGCCAAACCACGGCAGACCGAGTTGTGCGGCAGCATCTGCGAGCTGCTCGGCGTACCCCATGACAAACCGGTGTGCCGGGAGCTGTTCAAATGAGCAGCGCACCGCGCGGCAAATGGCTGGCAGCGCTGTGCCTGCTGCCGTTCGCGGTATTTTTCTTCGCCTTCCAGATCGCCCCGTTGCTGTGGGTGGCGGTCAACAGCCTGCACGGCGCCGACGGCTGGAGCCTGGAGAATTTCAGCAAGATCTTCGCCTCGAAGTTCTACCTGCAGGCCATCAAGCACAGCCTGCAGGTGGCGTTCTGGTCGAGCATCTTCGGCTTGCTGATTGCCGTGCTCGGCAGCTACTCCCTGCATCAGGTGGACTCGCGCCTGCGCGACTTTGTCAGCGCCTTTACCACCATGACCAGCAACTTCGCCGGCGTACCGCTGGCCTTCGCCTTCATCATCCTGCTCGGCTTCAACGGCGCCTTCACCCTGCTGCTCAAGCAACTCGGCTGGATCGAGGATTTCAACATCTACTCCAAGACCGGGCTGATCCTGATCTACACCTACTTCCAGATCCCCCTCGGCGTGCTGCTGCTCTATCCTGCCTTCGACGCCCTGCGTGAGGACTGGCGCGAGTCGGCGGCGCTGCTCGGCGCCGGCCCCTGGCAGTTCTGGAGGCATATCGGCCTGCCGGTGCTGACCCCAGCGCTGCTTGGCACCTTCGTCATCTTGCTGGCCAACGCCCTCGGCGCCTATGCCACTGTCTATGCGCTGACCACCGGAAACTTCAACATCATGCCGATCCGCATCGCCGCGCTGGTGGCCGGCGATATCGTGCTCAACCCCTCTATGGCCAGCGCCCTGGCCATTCTGCTGGTGGGGCTGATGGCATTGATCACTATGGTCCACCAATGGCTGTTGCGCCGGAGTTATCATGTCACGCGCTGAGCGCCGGCCTGCGCGGCTTTATCACCGGTTGGTGGTCTGGCTGCTATTTCTGATTCTGCTGATGCCCTTGGCCGGCACGCTGGTCTATTCCCTGGCCAGCAGCTGGTCGGCGACCATTTTGCCCGACGGGTTCACGCTCAAGTGGTACCACGCATTGTGGAGCGAGCAACGTTTCCTGATCGCGTTCGGCCAATCGCTGCTGGTGTGTTTTGGCGCCCTGCTGCTCTCGGTGCTGCTGATCCTGCCGCTGCTGTTCGTGGTGCATTACTACTTTCCGCGCCTCGACGGGCTGATGAACATCCTCATCCTGCTGCCCTTCGCCATTCCACCGGTGGTGTCGTCCGTGGGTCTGCTGCAGATCTACGGCTCCGATCCCCTGCCCTTGGTCGGCACACCCTGGATCCTGATCGGCTGTTATTTCACCGTGGCCCTGCCCTTCATGTACCGGGCGATCACCAACAACCTGCAGGCGCTGAACTTGCCTGATCTGATGGACGCCGCCCGCATGCTCGGCGCCAGCACCTGGCAAGCCGCGTTCTGGGTGGTGCTGCCGAACCTGCGCAAGGGCGTGATGGTCGCGCTGTTCCTGTCGTTTTCCTTCCTGTTCGGCGAGTTCGTGTTTGCCAACCTGCTGGTGGGTACCCGTTACGAAACCCTGCAGGTGTACCTGAACAACATGCGCAACAGCAGTGGCCACTTCAACAGCGCGCTGGTGATCTCCTACTTCTTCTTCGTGCTGGTGTTCACCTGGGCCGCCAATCGCCTGAACAAGGACGCGCCATGAGCTACCTCGTCATCCAGAACCTGCACAAGCGTTATGGCGCGACCCTCGTGTTCAGCGACATTGACTGCACGGTCGAACGCGGCGAATTCGTCACCCTGCTTGGCCCGTCCGGCTGCGGCAAATCCACCTTGCTGCGTTGCGTGGCCGGACTCACCGAGGTGAATGGCGGACGCATCGAACTGGAAGGCCAGAACCTGCTGCCGCTGCCACCGCAGAAACGCGGCATCGGCATGGTGTTCCAGAGCTACGCGCTGTTCCCCAACATGACCGTGGCGCAGAACGTCGCCTTCGGATTGCGCATGCAGAAGGTACCCAAGGCGGAAAACGCCCGGCGCGTGGCGGAGGTGCTTGAGCTGGTGGAACTCAGCGAGCTGGCCAACCGTTATCCGCACCAGCTTTCCGGTGGGCAAAGCCAGCGCGTTGCCCTCGCCCGCTCACTGGTCACCCGTCCACGCTTATTACTGCTCGACGAACCGCTGTCGGCATTGGATGCGCGCATTCGCAAGCACCTGCGCGAACAGATCCGCCGCATTCAGCGCGAGCTGGGCCTGACCACCTTGTTCGTTACCCATGATCAGGAAGAGGCGCTGACACTGTCCGACCGCATCCTGCTGATGGATGCCGGGCGCATCGTACAAAACGGCAGCGCCGAATCGCTGTACACCCAGCCGGCCACCGCCTTCGCCGCCGGTTTTATCGGCAACTACAACCTGCTGGATGCCAACGCCGCCAGCCGCCTGCTCGGCCGAGCCGTGGCCCACCGCGTGGCCATCCGCCCCGAGGCCATCGTGCTGGCAGCGCACGGCAGCATCGACGCGCAGATACGCAGCCACAGCCTGCTCGGCAACGTCATACGCTATCGCGTCGAAGCCCGGGGAGTGGAATTGCTGGTGGATGTGTTGAACCGCTCCGCCGCCGACCTGCATGCCAGCGGCCAGCGCATCGCCCTGGAAATCGGCGACGAGGCGATACGGGAGATTGCGTGATTGGCTGGCTTCGTAGGGCGGCCTCGCCCGTGGCACGGTAGCGAGACGTTGGCGCGGTCGTGTTCGGGCAGCCCGCCGCCTGGGGAAAATCCTGAGCGGCGGGCTTCTTCGTAGGGGCGAATTCATTCGCCTGACGCATCATCCGCAAGCCATACAGCGGTTGCGACGAACATTAGGCATCGACCACCCAGTGGGTCGTACCCCCGCAGTTGCCGGATAGCTCAGAGCCAGGCGAATGAATTCGCCCCTACGAAGCGCATTACATCGCCTTCGCCGCGAGGTCGCTGCTCCCACAGAAGACAGTGCCCGGCACGAACCTGTGGGAGGCCCGACCTCGAGCCGAAGCTTTTGATGGTTGCCTATCAGCGCAACGGCGTAGGGCGGCCTCGCCCGTGGCATGGTATCGAGTTCTGGCTCGGTGTTGATGGGGCAGCCCGCCGTTTGCCTGTCACATCGCTGGCGGGCTGCCCGTGAGGCTGTGTGCATCCAGCCAAGCGCCCTGCTGCGGGCGAGGCCGCCCTACATTCCCAGGCCCGCATCAGGGATAACTCCCGAACGGCGGGCTTTCTTTTTTGTAGGGGCGAATTCATTCGCCTGACGCATCATCCGCAAGCCATACAGCGGTTGCGACGAACATTAGGCATCGACCACCCAGTGGGTCGTACCCCCGCAGTTGCCGGATGCCTCAGAGCCAGGCGAATGAATTCGCCCCCACAAAAAAGCGCATTACATTGCCTTCGCCGCGAGGTCGCGACTCCCACAGAAGACAGTGCCCGGCACGAACCTGTGGGAGGCCCGACCTCGGGCCGAAGCTTTTGATGGTTGCCTATCAGCGCAACGGCGTAGGGCGGCCCCGCCCATTGCATGGTATCGAGTTCTGGCTCGGTGTTGATCGGGCAGCCCGCCGTTTGCCTGGTACACCGCTGGCGGGCTGCCCGTGAGGCTGTGTGCATCCAGCCAAGCGCCCTGCTGCGGGCGAGGCCGCCCTACGTGGCTTGGTGAATGCGCGCGCCTGTCACCACATCAGATCGTCCGGTACTTTGTACGCGGCGTAGGGATCGTCGGCGTCGGCTTCTTCGGTGGGAGTGTTGAGCAGGATGATGCGGCGCGGGTCGCGCTCCTGGATTTTCAGGGCAGCGTCGCGGGGAATGACTTCGTAGCCTGGACCGTGGCGCACGATGGCCAGCGAGCCGCGGGACAACTTGTCGCGCATCAGGTTGTTCACCGACAGGCGCTTGACCTTCTTGTCATCGACGAAGTTGTAGTAATCCTCAGTAGTCAGCTTGGGCAGGCGGCTGCTTTCGATCAGCTGTTTGACCTGCGCGGCGCGCGCCTTCTGGTCGGCCTTTTCCTGCTGCTGACGATTCAATTCCTGATCGCGCGCGAGCTTTTCGGCCTGGGCCTGCAAGGCGGCCTGGCGCTGCGAATCGTCCAGTTCGGCCTGGCCTTTATGCACCAGACGCTGCTGTTTCTGCTTCTGCTTGGCGGCCTGCTTGGCCTGCTTCTCATTGACCAGGCCAGCTTTGAGCAGCTGATCACGAAGGGAAAGACTCATGGTTCGACTCGTCGTTGATTCAAATAAGACGTGGCATGAGGGCTGTATTTAGCATCCCCACCCCGCTTGGTGGATGTGGAAAACGACATCCACCCTACACGCATTACCCGCAGGAAAGCGACCGCTCGGCTTTCTTGGCTTCGCCCCACAGGGCGTCCAGTTCTTCCAGACCGCAATTCTCGATGGGTCGGCCGGCATCCCGCAAGGCCTGTTCGATGAATCGGAAGCGTCGCTCGAACTTGGCGTTGGCTGCGCGCAAGGCCGTTTCCGGGTCAGTTTTCAAGTGACGGGCCAGGTTGACCACCACAAACAGCAGGTCCCCCAGCTCCTCTTCAATGGCCGGCGCATCGTTTTCGCTCATCGCTTCCAGCACTTCGTCCAGCTCTTCGCGGACCTTGTCGAGCACCGGCAAGGCCTCGGGCCAGTCGAACCCCACCTGGGCGGCGCGTTTTTGCAGCTTGGCCGCGCGGCTCAATGCCGGCAGTGTGGACGGTACGTCGTCCAGCAGTGACAACTGCTCGGGCGCGGCGGCTTTTTCGGCACGCTCCTCGGCCTTGATTTCCTCCCAACGCTCCTTGATCGCCGCCTCGTCCAGACGCGGCGTGTCCAGCGCGCCGTACAGGTCGCCATCGGGAAATACATGGGGATGGCGGCGCACAAGCTTGCGGGTGATGGCATCGACGACCTGGGCGAAGTCGAAACGCCCTTCTTCGCGGGCCAGCTGGCTGTAATAGACCACCTGAAACAACAGGTCACCCAGCTCGCCGGGCAGGTGCTCGAAATCACCGCGCTCGATGGCGTCGGCTACTTCATAGGCTTCTTCCAAGGTGTGCGGCACGATGCTGCGAAAATCCTGTTGCAGATCCCACGGGCAACCGTGTTGCGGATCACGCAGGCGGGCCATCAGGTGCAGGAGGTCGGGAAGTTCATACATGGGCTGGTCCTGGCTGGAGGCTGGAGGCTGGAGGCTGGAGGCTGGAGGCTGGAGAGCGTCCCGCTTTATCGTCCAGCTTTCAAGCCTCCAGCGCTTCATCGTCTTTATCTACGACGCCCGCTGCCGCTTGGCCTCAATGATGTTGGGCAGCTGGGCAATACGCCCCAGCAGCCGGCCCAGCGAGTCCAGACCGGGGATTTCGATGGTCAACGACATCAGCGCGGTGTTGTCTTCCTTGTTGGAATGGGTGTTCACCGCCAGCACGTTGATCTTCTCATTGAGCAGCATCTGCGACACATCGCGCAGCAACCCGGAGCGATCATAGGCACGGATGATGATATCCACCGGATAGGTCTGCACCGGCACCGGGCCCCAGCTGACCTGGATGATGCGCTCGGGCTCGCGGCTGGCCAATTGCAGCACCGCGGCACAATCCTGGCGGTGAATGCTCACCCCGCGCCCCACGGTGATGTAGCCGACAATCGGGTCGCCTGGCAGCGGCTGGCAGCAGCCGGCCATCTGGGTCAACAGGTTGCCCACGCCCTGGATCTGGATATCGCCGCGCTTGCCCGGTTTTGGCGTACCGGTAACCCGGCGAGGAATCAGTTCCAGCTGGCCGTAGTCGCGGTCCGGCTCGACCAGTTGCTGCGCCAGATTGGCCAGATGCGCCAGGCGCAGATCGCCAGCACCCAGGGCGGCATACATGTCTTCGGCGGTTTTCAGGTTGGCCTTCTCCGCCAATCGCTGGTAATCCACTTGTCCCAGCGCCAGCCGCGCCAACTCTCGCTCGAGCATGGCCTTGCCGGCCGCGACGTTCTGGTCACGGGCCTGCAGCTTGAACCAATGGATGATCTTGGCCCGCGAGCGCGAGGTGGTCACGTACCCCAGGTTGGGGTTGAGCCAGTCCCGGCTTGGCGCACCGCCCTGCTTGCTGGCAATGATCTCGACCTGCTCGCCAGTCTGCAGGGTGTAGGTAAGCGGCACGATCCGGCCATTGACCTTGGCGCCTCGGCAGTTATGGCCGATCTCGGTGTGTACGCGGTAGGCAAAGTCCAGCGGCGTGGCGCCCTTGGGCAAGTCGATGGCGTGACCGTCGGGAGTGAACACATACACCCGGTCCGGCTCGATATCCACGCGCAACTGCTCGGCCAGGCCGCCGATATCGCCCAACTCCTCGTGCCACTCGAGCACCTGACGCAGCCAGGCGATCTTCTCTTCGTAGTGGCTGGAGCTGGCCTTGGTGTCGGTGCCCTTGTAACGCCAGTGGGCGCAGACACCCAGCTCGGCCTCTTCGTGCATGGCGTGGCTGCGGATCTGCACCTCCAGGACCTTGCCGTCCGGGCCGATGACCGCTGTGTGCAGCGAGCGGTAGCCGTTTTCCTTGGGGTTGGCGATGTAGTCGTCGAACTCCTTGGGAATGTGCCGCCACAAGGTGTGCACGATGCCCAGCGCGGTATAGCAGTCGTGGATTTCCGGGACCAGCACGCGCACCGCGCGTACGTCGTAGATCTGGCTGAACTGCAAGCCTTTTTTCTGCATCTTTCGCCAGATGGAATAAATATGCTTGGCGCGCCCACTGAGATCGGCCTTGATGCCGGTGGCGGCCAGTTTTTCGCGCAGTTGGTCCATCACGCTGGTGATGTACTGTTCGCGGTCCAGACGCCGCTCATGCAGCAACGTGGCGATCTTCTTGTACTGCTCCGGCTCCAGGTAGCGGAACGAGAGGTCTTCCAGCTCCCACTTGATATGGCCAATCCCCAGGCGGTGTGCCAGCGGCGCGTAAATATCGAACACTTCGCGGGCGACGCGGTGACGTTTTTCATCGTCGGCATTCTTGACCGCCCGGATCGCGCAAGTGCGCTCGGCCAGCTTGATCAGCGCCACACGCACATCATCGACCATGGCCACCAGCATCTTGCGCAGGTTTTCCACCTGGGCCTGGGTGCCGAGCACCAGCGAATCGCGCGGGTTCACACTGGCGCTGATCGCCGCCATGCGCAGCACGCCTTCGATCAGCTTGGCGACCACCGGCCCGAAGTGCTTGGTCACGTCCTCGAGGCTGATCTTACCTTCGCGCACGCCCCGATAAATGATCGCCGCCTCCAGCGAATCCTGGTCGATGCGCAGATCGGCGAGAATCTCGGCGATTTCCAGGCCAGTACGAAAGCTCGAGGTACCCTCGGCCCATAGATTCTTAGCCGCATTGGCCTGCTGTTCGGCCGCATGGGCGAACTCGCAGGCGCGCTGCAAGCCGGCCCGGTCCAGAGCCGGATCAAGGTGGAGAACATGATCGAGCCACGCCTCCAGATTGACGCTGCCGTCGGTATTGATGGGCTGATGCGCTCTGACCTGTACCATTTTTACCTTCCCCTACGGCATGCGGACACACCAAAATAAAATGCCGGCTTTCTGCTGTCTCTCCGTTAGAGCGGTCTTCGCCGCGCTTGATTGACGGAGTGGGTGACTCATTTCCTCTCGAACAATGCCATGGCCTCGACATGGGCGGTCTGCGGAAACATGTCGAGAATTCCGGCCCGCTTCAAGCGATAACCTTGCGTAACCAGCTCTACAGCATCACGCGCCAGCGTGGCCGGATTACAGGACACATACAGCACCCGTTCTGCGCCCAACGCTCTTATGTGCCGCACCAAATCGCCCGCACCGTCGCGCGGCGGATCGAGCAGCACGGCAGGAAAACCGCCCTTCGCCCACGGCGCCTCGGCAAGCGGGCTCGATAAATCGGCCTGGTAAAAATGCACGCTTTCCAGGCCGTTGTCGCGAGCATTCGCAGCCGCGCGATCAACCATGCCCTGCACCCCTTCCACGCCCACCACATCGCAACCCAGGCGGGCCAGGGGCAAGGAAAAGTTACCCAGCCCGCTGAATAGATCAAGCACCCTCTCCCCAGGCTGTGGGGCCAGCCAAGCCAACGCCTGAGCAATCATTGCCTCGTTCACCGGGGCATTGACTTGAACGAAATCGCCCGGCCAATACGCAAGCTCCACATCCCATTCGGCAAGACGATAGCCCAGGCTTCCGGCACAATCGACCGGCTGCGGTTCGCCGGTGCCGTGCAGCCAGAGTTGCGCGGCATGGCGAGCACAAAAGTCCCGCAGCCGCTGCAAATCGCCGTTGCCCAACGGCGCGGTATGGCGCACCAGTACGGCTTCGCGGGTGCCGCTGAACAGCTCCACATGGCCAATCTGCTGCGGCTTGCTCAACCCCTGCAAGACCTCCGGCAGCTCACGCACAATCGGTTGCAAGGCCTGTACCAGTACCGGGCAGTCGCCGATGGCCACAATGTCCTGACTGGCGGCGGCGCGAAAGCCCACCGTCAATTGCCGAGCCTTGGCGTCCCAGCGCACGGCTATTCGTGCGCGGCGGCGATAACCAAACTCCGGGCCAACCAGCGGCGCCGCCCATTCCTCAGGCTGCAGATGGGCGAACTTCTCCAACTGCTCGGCAAGCGTGCGCTGTTTGAGGGAAATCTGCTCGCCGTGGGGCAGGTGTTGCAGCGTGCAACCACCACAGCGCCCGACATGGGGGCACGGCGTTTCACGGCGCTGGGGCGCGGCGGTTTGAATGCGTTCGGCGCGCGCTTCTACCACTTGGGCGTGAGCGCTCAGCACACGGGCTGCCACCTGCTCGCCGGGCAAGGCGCCGGACACAAACCAGGTGCGCCCGTCGACAAAACCGATGCCGCGACCATCGTGGGCCAGGCGCTCGATCTGCAAGAGTTGCTTCTTGCCCACGGGAACCTGCGCCCTTCGTGCGCCGCCGCTGGGCTGGAAACGCAGGCTGGAGGTGCGCTTGGGCATTATTGAAATCCGTTGAAAATCATTAAGAGGAAAAGCTCACTGTTCGATACTTTTTGGCTGCGACATTTTCAGCGCCTGAACTCGTAGGGTGGATGTCGTTGTTTATATCCACCACAGCCCCGCCGCTCGGTGGATCGCCACCCGGTGGATCGATGAGGCGTGATCCACCCTACATTCGTTTCGGCTGCGAGATTTTCAAGGCCTGAACCCGAGCATCGCCAGCAAGCTGGCCCCTGGATGCCGTTGATTACATCCACCACGGCCCCGCTCGGTGGACCGCCACCCGGTGGATCGCGACCCGGTGGATCGATGAAGCGTGATCCACCCTAGGTTTGCAGACCTATTACTTCGGCTCGTCGTAAATCCCGGTCGACAGGTAGCGGTCACCCCGATCACAAATGATCGCCACGATCACCGCGTTTTCCACCTCACGGGACAGACGCAACGCCGCAGCCACCGCACCGCCGGAGGAGACTCCGCAAAAAATGCCTTCCTCGCGGGCCAGACGACGCATGACATCCTCTGCCTCGCGTTGCGCCATGTCGACGATGCGGTCGACGCGGCTGGGCTCGAACACCTTTGGCAGATATTCCTCTGGCCAGCGGCGGATGCCGGGAATCGCCGAGCCTTCCATCGGCTGCAGACCGACGATCTGCACCGCCGGGTTCTGCTCCTTGAGGTAGCGCGACACGCCCATGATGGTGCCGGTGGTACCCATGGAGCTGATGAAGTGGGTGATGTTCCCTTGGGTCTGCTGCCAGATTTCCGGGCCGGTGCTGAGGTAATGGGCCTCCGGATTATCGCCATTGGCGAACTGGTCGAGCACCTTGCCCTTGCCGGCTGCCTGCATCGACAACGCGAGATCGCGCGCGCCTTCCATGCCTTCTTCCTTGGTGACCAGGATCAACTGGGCACCATAGGCGGACATTGCCGACTTGCGCTCGGCCGTGGAGTTATCCGGCATGATCAGGATCATTTTGTAGCCTTTGATCGCCGCCGCCATGGCCAGGGCGATGCCGGTATTGCCGGAGGTCGCCTCGATCAGCGTATCGCCAGGCTGGATATCACCACGCAACTCGGCGCGGGTGATCATCGACAACGCCGGGCGGTCTTTTACGGAGCCCGCAGGGTTATTGCCTTCCAGTTTGACCAGGATCGTATTGGACGTCTCGCCGGGCAGGCGTTGCAGGCGAACCAGCGGAGTATTGCCGATGCATTCGGCGATGGTGGGGTACAACTGAGTCATTTAGGCACTCGCAATCCAGACCCGGAAAAAAGGCGCCTATGATACCCGGCAAATCGGGGCGAGTTATATTGCAGAACGCTCAGAGGGTATAGCTTGGCGGTATAAGCGCGACGGGTACTGCCCATGCACGGGCAGTAGGGCAGCCTCGCCATTGCGGCTCCCACAATTAGCCTACGCCCACTCGGTGCAATGCGGGAGACCCGACCTCGGGCCGAAGCGTTTCCCTGGCTCGGCACAGTGAGCAGGCAAGCCAATCATTTCATTCCGGCCGAGCAAGAATTTTCGGCGCGGCCTCGACAATCTGGCGCGAAAGATTTTCCATACGCGGCGACTGGACCTTCCAAGTGTGCCAATACAAGGCCACATCCCGTGGCGCGTCGGGTGCCAGGTCGATGATGTCACCGCTGGCCAGGTCATCCTTCAGCAGCAATTCCGGCACCATGCCGTAACCGAGGCCGTAGCGGATCGCGTAATAGTGAGGCTCGGCACCGGGCACGAAATGGGTTGGATAGGAACCCTCCGGCAGACCGAAGCGCTGCACCAGGAACGCTGACTGCAAGCGATCCTTGCGAGTGTAAGCCACCACCGGCGCGCGACGCGCGGCTGCGCGGGTCAAGCCTTGGGGGAAAAAGCGTTGGCGAAACGCGTCGCTGGCAACCAGCCGATAGCGCATGCTGCCCAGCGCCTCGGCGGTGCAGCCGCGCATCGGCTTTGGCTCGGTGCTGATGCAACCGATGGCCAGGCCGGTTTCCAACAAACTGTAGGTGTGGTCCTGATCTTCAACCGTGAGATCGAGCAGCACCTGCTCGCGTATCAACACCTCGGCCAGCGCCGGGAAAAACCAGGTACCCAGGCTGTCGGCATTCAGCGCGGCGACTACGATCAACGGCGCATCGCTTTGCTCCGCCAGATCGGCAAGCAGGTCGGCCTCAAGCAGGGTCGCCCTGCGCAGGTATTGCAACAACCGCTGCCCCACCTCCGTAGGCCGACAAGGCCGACTGCGTACCACCAAGGCATTGCCCAGAGCACTTTCCAACGCCCGTACCCGCTGTGAAATCGCCGGCGGCGTCAAATGCAGGCGCAACGCCGCCTGTTCGAAACTCCCGGTTTCGATCACGCTGCGAAACGCTTCAGTCTGTTTTGGATCCAGATTCATATCGGTCCTATGGCTGAATATGTTTTAGCCGCACGCTGTCTCGTAGCAGCGGTCTTGACTGCAATTGACCCACACCACCAGAGCCGCCTACATCGCGAACGAGTACGCTCCACAAATCCACCCCATCCAGCTGCGCTCGTAGGGGCGAATTTATTCGCCAATGCACAATCCTTCCGGCGCCGAATAGGCTGCGACGACCAAGCCGGTCGCGACACCGGCGCAGCCTGCAGCCACAGCGCCAGGCGAATGAATTCGCCCCTACCGGAACGCGTAGTCGTCCTGCCTCCTCGAGGCGCGGACAGGTTCGCTTCTACATTCACAACCGCAGCCACAGCGCCAGCAAATGAATTCGCCCCTACGGTATCCGCTGACCTCGAATCGCTGAAAACTCCGCTCCTAAAAATCCACCACTGTACGGGCGGCCGCCAACGCCTTTATTAAAAAAATGTTTGTATACCCTAAAAAACCTTAGCCATGCTCATTTTCCCGCTGCATCATCGATAATCGCGCCCTTTCTTGCGCATGGCTTCTCTGCATTCTGCGCAACTGGAGTTGTCATGACCCCCTTGTTGTATGTCATCTATTTGATTGCAATCACTGCCGAAGCCATGTCGGGTGCCATCATGGGCATGCGGCGGGGTATGGATCTGTTCGGCATTTGCTTGCTGGGCACGGTGACGGCGCTTGGCGGCGGCACGGCTCGAGACCTTTTGCTCGGCCATTACCCGGTAGGCTGGATCGCCCACCCCGAATATCTGACGTTTACCATCGGCGCGGCGATTGTCACGGCGTTTATTGCCCGTCAACTGCACCATTTGCGCGGGCTATTTTTGGTGGTGGACGGCCTTGGCCTGGTGGCTTTCACCGTGATCGGCTGCGATGTCGGCATGAGTATGGATGCGCACCCAACTATCGTGGTCCTGGCCGGGGTGATCACCGGGATTTTCGGCGGTTTGCTGCGCGACATCCTGTGCACCCAGGTGCCCATGGTATTGCAGCGCGAGCTGTACGCCACCGTCGCCCTGTTCACCGGTGTGCTTTATATCAGCCTGCTGTGGCTGGGCCTGGATAACCTGCAGGCATCGGTGATCGCGCTGTGCGCCGGCTTTACTTTGCGCATGCTCGCCATCGTGTTCAGCTGGAGGCTGCCGAACTTCAATACCGAAGGCATCCGTGGGCTTGACTGAGTTGACCCCGTTTCAGGGGCAGCAACATTCACTGATCACAACGCGATGAAGTTAGCAGGTCTCTTGGAAAAACCTGCTTCAGGCCGGCCTCCACACCTCTAGACTATGAACAGTCGACCGTTGGTCGCTACACTGCTGGCAACCATTTCAAGGGTATGACTGTGTTCAAAGACCTCGGCATCAAGGGCCGCGTCCTGCTGCTCACTCTACTGCCCACCAGCCTGCTGGCGTTGGTACTGGGTGGGTACTTTACCGCCATGCAACTGGCCGACTTGCATACCCAGTTGCTGCAGCGTGGTCAGATGCTGACCGAGCACCTGGCCCCCCTTTCGGCTCCGGCACTCCTGCGCCAAAACTCGGCCCTGCTGCAACGCATCGCCACGGATATTCTCGATCAACCGGATGTGCGTGCCGTTACCTTCCGCAATGCCCAGGGCAAGCCACTGGCCCACGCAGGGCCGACCATGGGCCGCCGCCACACCATACATGACGTGCAAATGGTGACTCAGAGCGGCGATGAGAGCACGCACTTCAGCCTGCCGGTTCATCACGCTCATCTGAGCCTGTCCGGCGAATCGATGGCGCAAGACGATCAGCCGCTCGGCTGGGTTGAGCTGGAAATCTCCCACCAGGGCACCCTGCTGCGCGGCTACCGCAGCCTGCTGGCCAGCCTGGTCCTGATTCTTGCTGGCCTGCTGGTGACTGCTCTACTTGCGGTGCGCATGAGCCGCACCATCAACCGGCCCCTGTCGCGCATCAAACAAGGCGTTGCGCAACTCAAGGAAGGCCGTCTGGAAACCCGACTACCGGCCTTGGGCAGCCATGAAATGGACGAATTGGCCTCTGGCATCAACCGCATGGCCGAGGCCTTGCAAGATGCCCAGGAAGAACTGCAGCACAGCGTCGATCAGGCCACCGAGGATGTGCGCCAGAACCTGGAAACCATCGAGATCCAGAACATCGAACTGGATTTGGCGCGCAAGGAAGCCCTGGAAGCCAGCCGCATCAAGTCCGAGTTTCTGGCCAACATGAGCCATGAAATTCGCACCCCACTCAACGGCATCCTCGGCTTCACCAAGCTGCTACTGAAAAGCGACTTGAACCCGCGTCAGCAGGATTATCTGCACACTATCGAGAAATCAGCCGACAACCTGCTGGGCATCATCAACGAGATCCTCGACTTCTCGAAGATCGAAGCCGGCAAACTGATCCTGGAAAGCGTACCCTTCAACCTGCGCGACCTGATCCAGGACACCCTGACCATTCTGGCTCCCGAAGCCCACAGCAAACAGCTGGAACTGCTCAGCCTGATCTACCGCGACACGCCAAAGTCCCTGGTCGGCGACCCGCTACGCCTCAAACAGATCCTCACAAACCTGGTCAGTAACGCGATCAAGTTCACCCACCAGGGCACCATTGCGGTGCGCACCATGCTGGAGGATGAAGACGAGGAACGTGCACAACTGCGCATAAGCGTGCGCGATACGGGTATTGGCCTGTCCGACGAGGACTTGCGCCTGCTGTTCCAGGCGTTCAGCCAGGCGGATAATTCGCTGAGCCGCCAAGCCGGCGGTACCGGCCTGGGCCTGGTGATTTCCAAGCGCCTGATCGAGCAGATGGGCGGTGAAATTGGCGTTGATAGCACTCCTGGCGAAGGCTCGGAATTCTGGATCAGTCTCAACCTGCCCAAATCCCGCGCCGATCTCCACAGCCTGCCCGACAGCCCACTCGAAGGTCGCCGTGTGGCGATGCTGGAGCCCCATGAACTGGCACGCCAGGCGCTGCACCACCAACTCGAAGACTGCGGCCTGGAAGTGCTTGAGTTCACCCGGCTGGACGATCTCCTGCAAGCCGTTGCCAACGCGCCTGACGGCCAACCCATTGCCCTTGCGGTGTTTGGCGTCAACCTCAAGCAGCTCCCGCCGGAACGCCTACGCCAGCATGTCCGCGAGCTGGAAGCGCACGGCTGCAAAACCCTCGCGCTATGCCCAACCATCGAGCAGGCTCAGTACCACGAATCATTGCCCGACGTACTCGGCCAGCTGCATGCCAAACCGGTCTGCACCCGCCAGCTGCAGCAGTTGCTCTGCCAACTGCTCGGCTCACACCCGAAACGTTACAGTGAGCCCTCGCCACCCGTGGCCAACGGCCGCGCGGTGCGTCTGCTGTGCGTCGATGACAACCCCGCCAACCTGCTCCTGGTGCAGACCCTGCTGGATGACATGGGCGCCGACGTGGTCGCGGTAGAGAGCGGATACGCCGCGCTTGAGCGGGTCAAGAGCGAACATTTCGACTTGGTGTTCATGGATGTGCAAATGCCTGGCATGAACGGCCTGCAAACCACTGAAGCGATCCGCGCCTGGGAAGCGGAACAACAAAGCAGCCAGTTGCCCATCATCGCCCTGACCGCCCATGCACTGGCCAACGAAAAACGCGGATTGCTACAGGGCGGCATGGACGATTACCTGACCAAGCCGATCAGCGAGCATCAACTGGCCCAAGTGGTGCTGAAATGGACCGGCTTCAGTCTGCAGAACCAGCAGAACATACGCCCCAGCGCTACTCCGCTGCCTAGCAGCACCCTGCCAATTCTCGATCCCGAAGAAGGCTTGCGCCTGGCCGCCGGCAAGGCCGACTTGGCCGCCGATATGCTTGCCATGCTGCTCGCCTCACTGCAGGCCGACCGCCAGACCATTCGCCAGGCGCAGGAAAATTGGGACCGCCGCGCACTGATCGAACGCGTCCACCGCCTGCACGGCGCCACTCGCTACTGCGGCGTGCCGCAACTGCGCGCCGCCTGCCAACGCGCGGAAACCCTGCTCAAACAAGACGACCCCGAAGCCCGCAACGCCCTGGCACAACTCGACCAGGCCATTGAGCGCCTGGCGCAGGAAACCCGGATCGGCGTGTGACGAAGTCTGGCCTTAAAGCTTCGGCCCTAGGTCGGGCCTCCCACAACTGACTTGCCGGACACGGTTTTCTGTGGGAGCTGCGGCAAAGCCAGGCTGATTCCCACCACCGCGTTTGTCTCCGCACCGGCGCAGCCTATAGGCACAGCGCCAGACGAATGAATTCGCCCCTACACACCAACAGCCTCGGTAGCAGGCTAGAACCACGCAACCTGTTAGAATCACGGTCTATTTATCGATGACCGACACCATGGCCGAACACGACTTTCGCTACAACCTGCTCAACCCCGCCCACACCCTGACGGAATGCCGTGCCCTCGCACCGGGCCGCTATCAAGTCACCGGCAATGGCGGTTCGATCCAGTCTGGCGACGTACTGCTGGTCACCCTCAAGGGCAGCCGCGATCTGTCCATGCGCCTGAGCGTCGATAAAGTCCGCCATTTGATCAACCCGCCTGGCCAATGGGTCGCCACCGCCAGCGGCCCCGCGTTCCGCGAGCTGGCCATTCACAACTGGCAGGTGAACTGTGACGGCTGCGGCAAGCAGCTCGACTTCGAATTTGCCGTCGATGCCAGCCAAGGCAAAGGCGCGGACAAAACCGCCGCCGAAGCACGCCTCAGTGAACTCGGCTGGCACACACAGCAGCAACAGCACCTGTGCCCTGCTTGCCATGTCAAGGCGAACCCATGAAAAACCTATTCTTCCCCATTGCCCTGGCTCTGCTGATCGGCGGCTGCGCCAGCCCGAGCGCGCCACTGGATACCAGCAAAACCTACCAGGTCGAGTGGATCGGCGAACGTCCATTGATTGACCGCAGCCACTTAACCGTCACCTTTGACAAAGACGGCCGCGCCCACGGCCACGGCGGCTGCAACCGCTGGTTCGCCAGTTACCAGCTCGAAGGTCAGAACCTGAGTTTCAGCCACGCCGGCGCCACCCGCATGGCTTGCGCCCCGGCGCTGATGGAACAAGAAAACCGCTTCTTCCAGGCCCTCGACGCGGTACAACGCTGGGATCTGGGCGAACACGGCGAACTGCGCCTATGGCCGCAAGAAGGCCAGCCGATCAAGTTGTTTGCTGGTGAAGCCCGCCGTACAAACTAACGTGGAAGCTGGTTTTTTGTAGGGGCGAATTCATTCGCCAGTGCACGGACCATCCGACACCGAATACGCCGCGACGAATGCCGGGGGTTCGGCTAAATGGTTCGGCTAAATGCGCACCACCGTGCCTGTCGCCGCACCGGCGTAGCCTGCAGCCACAGCGCCAGGCGAACGAATTCGCCCCTACGGCATTACAGTCATCCTGCAGGCTTGCATCGCGGTCAAGTCCGCTCACGAATCAGCCATCTGGTCAGCCCCAAGCCCTGGTCCGCCGCGGCCCTGTAGGGGCGAATTCATTCGCCATTGCACGGCCCATCCGACACCGAATACGCCGCGACGAATGCCGGGGGTTCGGCTAAATGCGCACCGCCGTGTTGGTCGCCGCACCGGCTTAACCTGCAGCCACAGCGCCAGGCGAATGAATTCGCCCCTACCGGAATTGCGCTCATCCTACCGGCTTGCATCGCCGACAAGTCCGCTCCTACGTATCAGCAATCCGGTCAGCACAAGGCCTGGCCCAGCCGCAGCCCTGTAGGGGCGAATTCATTCGCCAGTGCACAATCCATCCGACGCCGAATGGGCTGCGACAAATACCGAGGCCTCGGCTGCATGCCCCTAAAAACCAACCCCAACCATATGCTTTCAACCAGCGCTCGTACCCTCGCTGTCCGGCTTGCCCAACGCGTGAACCGCTTCGTCATCTACCCGGCGCTGGTGCAACCAATCGACAATCTCACCACTGGGCACATAACCATCCACAGTGGCCCGCAGCAAGGTACGTACGCGCTGGAAGTCAGCTTCGCGTACCGCCATCATCAATTCCTCCAGCACCTGGCACAGTTCATTCCAAGGCAGGTTCTCCTCGTTGGCGCGCATGATCATCGGGTGCTCGGTGGGGGTCACGTTGTCGCCGATCAACAGCTCTTCGTAAAGTTTCTCGCCCGGCCGCAAACCGCTGAATTGCAGTGCAATGTCTCCTTTGGGATTCTTCTCGTTACGCACCGTGAGGCCGGAAAGAAGGATCATCTTCTCCGCCAGGTCAACAATGCGCACCGGCTCACCCATGTCCAACACGAACACATCCCCGCCCTGCCCCATGGAACCGGCCTGGATCACCAGTTGCGCCGCTTCGGGGATGGTCATGAAATAACGGGTGATGTTCGGGTGGGTCACCGTTACCGGGCCGCCGCGCTTGATCTGCTCGCGGAACAGCGGAATCACCGAGCCGGATGAGCCCAGCACATTGCCAAAGCGCACCATGGTGAAACGGGTCTTGTTGACCTGGTGGATGCCGCTCGTGTCTTCAAACAACTTCGGCGCCGGTTCTTCGCTCAACGCTTGCAGCACCATCTCGGCCAAGCGCTTGGTGCTGCCCATGACATTGGTGGGGCGCACCGCCTTGTCGGTGGAAATCAGCACGAAGTTTTTAACCCCCGCCTGGATTGCCGCCTGGGCCGTGTGCAGCGTGCCCATGACGTTGTTCAGCAAACCTTCGGCGGTGTTGTGCTCGACCATCGGCACATGCTTATAGGCGGCCGCGTGATATACGGTGTCCACCTTCCAGCCGCGCAGCACATCGAGCAAACGAGCTGGGTTACGGATCGAACCTAAGATCGGCAACAGCGCAATACTCGAACCCTCCCGCTGAATACGCTGCTCCAGCTCACGATGGATGCTGTAAAGATTAAACTCACTGTGCTCAAACAGAATCAGCGTGGTCGGCTTTTGCGTAAGAATCTGTCGGCACAGCTCCGAGCCGATGGAACCGCCCGCGCCGGTGACCATCACCACCTGCCCCTGAATGCAGCGCTGAAACAGTTCCTCCTGCGGCTTGACCGCATCACGACCCAGCAAGTCGGCGATATCCACCTCTTGGATATCCTCAACCTTCACATGGCCGCTGACCAGATCCATGATCCCCGGCACCGAGCGCACATGCAGCGGATAACCCTCCAGCTCCGCCAACACATCCCGGCGCCGCGCACGGCTGGCCGATGGGATAGCCAGCAATACTTCGCTGGCCCCAGTCTCCTCGATCATCTGCTGGATATGCTTGGGCTTGTATACCTTCAAGCCTGCGATGACCCGCCGGGCCAGATTGGGGTCATCGTCGATAAAAGCCACAGGACGATACAAACGTCCCATGCGCAGCGCATTAAGCAACTGATTACCAGCCGCCCCCGCGCCATAAATGGCCACCCGTGGCAGGCCTCTATCTTGCCCAACGAACGGAATGCCCAGGCCAATACCGTACCAGTCGCCCATGAAATACTGACGCATCACCAAGCGCAGCCCACCAATCATCACCAGGCTCAGCCACCAATAGTTGAACACCAGCGAACGCGGGACCAGCGCGGGCGAATCGCGATACCAATAGACGACTACAGCCAGGAATAAAGCTGCTAAAGAAACCGCCTTGGCAATCGCCCACAGCGCATCGTTGCCCAAATAGCGCATCACCGCGCGATACATGCCAAAGCGAATAAACAGAGGGATTGACAGCAACGGCGCCGCCACGAACAGCCACCAATGCTCGCCCAAGGGATTGATCAGGTTGTCCACACCCAGGCGCACCACAAACGCCAGCCACAGCGCCAGCCAGATCAGCAGCACATCCGTGACCACCTGTAAAATGCGCTTGTGCTGGCGCCGCAGGCCCAACAACTTGGTTCGAAGCATAACGCCGTCCTTTTCACCCACCACATAAATACAAAAGCCAACCCGAAGGTTGGCTATGGGCCTGACCGCCCATTTATCCAAGCGCGAATTCTACGCCGGTCTAGCGCCTAATGCTCCCGCTTGGGTTAAAAGCACAGGTCTCACATGGGCTCTGACACAAAACCAAAACCGCAAGTTCGTCTTGGCCTGCGCGAGCTTACCTTCTCGGAGGGTCCCGCTTGCGTAGGAGCGGACTTGTCCGCGATGCAGGGTTTGAACGGGGCAGTACGCCCCAACGGCTTGGCTGGCACTCGTAGCCTGCGCACTCCCACTTACTCCATCCGAACGCGGTCGCCCGTGCCCTTCCCTGCCACCGTCATCAATATGTATTTGAAATAGCTCCCCAACGTCAGACTGTTCAGCATCTGCTGATCCGTTTCAGCTAAGAGAGCCGGGGTCGACATATCGATTTCATTCACCTGCGCCAAGCCGGTAATGCCGGGGCGCGCCGCATAAATGCCACGCTTAGCCCGCTCCGCCGTCAGCTCATGCTGATTGAACAGCCCAGGACGCGGACCCACCAGGCTCATTTCCCCCTTGAGCACATTCCACAACTGAGGCAACTCATCCAGCTTGGTTTTGCGCAGAAAATGTCCAAAACGGGTAATGGAGGCACTACTGGCCAGATGCGTGGCAACCGAGGCGGTGTCCACTTTCATAGTTCGGAACTTCATCAACGTGAAAGGCTTCTGATGGCGCCCCACCCGCACCTGGCGGAAAATCGGCGAGCCGGTATCGAACAAGCCAATAAGGGTCAGGAGCAGCAACACCGGAAACCCAACAACAAGCCCCACTAGGGAAAAAACAAAATCAAACACTCGAATCACAGATTCACCAAAGATCAATTGGAACGCCCGAAGCAGCGCCTCAGCCCTTCTTCCACCGTATAAGGCGGTTTCCAGTCCAGCAGCTGGCACGTCTTGCTGATATCCACCTGCAACGAACCCAGCAGCCGCTGGGCCATGGCTTTTTTACCCAATAGCGTAGCGCCCAATTGCAACAGGCCAGCCGGCACTGGGATCAGCCGTGCCGGCTTACCCATGGCCTTGCCCACGCCACGTAGCAACTCGGTGGTGGAAAGGTCTTCACCGTCGCCAGCAAGGAATACCTGATTGGCGGCGGCGGGATGATCGATGCAACAGATGATCAGATCAACCAGATTGTCGATACCGACCAGCGAGCGCTGGTTATGGATGGCGCCGAGAGGCAACGGTAGGCCCTTCTCGACCAGCTTGATCATGCTAGCGAAATTGCCTTTCACACCCGGTCCATACACCAACGGCGGGCGGATGATCACCACCTCCATTCCGGTTTCAGCGGCCAGTTGTATCAAGCCCCGCTCTGCTTCCAACTTGGACAGACCGTAAGCATCTTCAGGAGCAGGCTTGTCATCGGCCCCAAAAGCCTTGCCATTGACGGTCGCCTCACCGTTTACCTTAATCGAACTGATAAAGATAAAACGCTTTACCCCAGCAGCCGCAGCCTGACGAGCCAGATTCAACGTGCCTTCCACATTGACGCGGCGATACTCAGCCAAGGGGTCGGCCACTTCGTCTTTCATGATGTGGGCGCGGGCAGCGGCGTGGATAACAGCTTGCTGCCGCGCTAGCGCTGCTAACCAGTCCGTATCAACGGCAAGCTCCCCGACAACAAAAGTCGTTGGACCAGATGAACGTCCCGGCGAACGAAGCGCCAGGGCCAGAGAGATATCTGCTCGCTGCTGCAGTTCTCTAACGAGTTCACGCCCAACAAATCCCGAAGCACCGGTCAGCAAGATATTCATGGGCAACTTAGCCTTTATGCCAAACAGTACGGTTGATGTAGTCCGTATAGCTCAATACAACACGCACGACTTGCAAGGAAACGGGGCCACCTTCGTAGTCAGGTACCAGCGGAATCACCCGCTCGCCAGCCTCATGTTGACTGGTAATGACCTTTACAGCCGTGAGCACCGAATCCTGCCTCAGCCCGCTCATGATCAGCGTACCCACATCCATCCCTTCCGGACGTTCATGTGCGTTACGCAGCGTCACCGCTGGTAGGTTCAGCAGCGAGGCTTCCTCGGTGATAGTCCCACTGTCAGAAAGAACGCAGAAGGCGCTCATCTGCAGCTTGATGTAGTCGAGTAGCCCGAAGGGTTTGGAGAAGCGGATCAGCGGGTGCTCCAACGACTCGCCTAGCGCCTCCAGACGCTTGCGTGTACGCGGATGAGTCGAGACGATCAGTGGGTAGCCATACTCATCGGCCAGCGCACGCAAGGTGGCGAGCAGGTCTCGCAAGTTGTCAGGGGTGTCAACGTTCTCCTCGCGGTGGGCGCTGACGATGAAGAATTTACCAGCCTCCAGGCCTTCCCGGGCCAGCACGTCGGAGTCCTCGATCTTCGGTCGATAGTAATCCAGCACCTCGTGCATATGCGAGCCAGTCTTGATGATGGTCTCGGGACGGATGCCCTCGGCGATCAAATACCGACGGGCATGCTCGGTGAGCACAAGATTGATATCCGAAAGATGATCGAGCACCTTTCGGTTGAGCTCTTCCGGCACGCGCTGATCGAAGCAGCGATTGCCCGCCTCCATGTGGAACACCGGAATCTTGCGACGCTTAGCAGCGATGACTGCCAGGCAAGTGTTTGTATCGCCGTAGAGCAGCAACGCATCGGGCTTTTCCAGCTCGAACACCGCGTCAGCTTTGGCGATGATCTCGGCAATGGTCTGTGCTGCAGTCTCGCCCGCAGCTCCGAGGAAATGATCCGGCTTGCGAATTTCCAGATCGTCGAAAAATACCTGATTCAGCTCGAAGTCGTAGTTCTGCCCGGAATGCACCAACACGTGGTTGACTTGGCGATCCAGCTCAGCGATTACCCGACTCATCTTGATCAGTTCGGGCCGGGTACCAACCAAGGTCATGACCTTAAGCATTAAGCTGGCCCTTAATGTAATCCAGATTCAACAGCAGTTCTTTGATGCCAGGGACATCCAGACGCTCTGTGTTATGAGAGGTATAGTCATCCAGTTCGGAGATATGTGTCTCCCCCTCCACAAAATATTTCTTGTAATTCAAGTCACGATTATCTGCCGGAATCCGGTAATAACGGTCCATGTCCTCGGCCTTGGCCATTTCCTCGCGAGAGATCAGCGATTCATAGAGTTTTTCGCCATGGCGGGTGCCGATTATCTTGATCGCATTGGTACGACCGAGCAAATCTTTCAAGGCTTGAGCCAAGTCCGCCACGGTAGATGCAGGGGCCTTTTGAACAAAGATATCACCTTGCTTGGCATGCTCGAAGGCATGCAAAACCAGGTCGACCGAATCTTCCAAGGACATCAGGAAGCGTGTCATATTCGGATCAGTGACAGTCAATGGCTCACCAGACTTTAACTGATCCACAAAAAGAGGAATGACCGACCCGCGAGAAGCCATGACGTTGCCGTAGCGAGTCGCACAAATTACCGGACCACTCGAAGGAATCAGACGAGACTTGGCCACCATAAGTTTTTCCGCCATTGCCTTTGAAATCCCCATGGCATTGATCGGATAAACAGCCTTGTCAGTAGACAGCACAACAACACGCTTCGCACCGGCAGCTATGGCAGCGTTGAGGACATTTTCAGTACCAATGACATTGGTCTTCACGGCCTCCATCGGATAGAACTCGCAAGAAGGCACCTGCTTCAGTGCAGCGGCATGGAAGATATAATCAACACCAACCATCGCATTCGAAAGACTATCGTAGTCACGAACATCACCAATAAAGAACTTCACCTTATCATTGGCAAGTGCGATACGCATATCTTCTTGCTTCTTTTCATCGCGACTAAAAACCCTAATCTCCTTGACATTGGTATCAAGAAAACGCTTGAGAACAGTATTACCAAACGACCCTGTACCGCCAGTAATCATTAATATTTTGTTGTCAAACATATCAATATAAATCCAGTAAAAATGGTTGTTCAGTGCCGCTCGCGCATTTGTCCAATCAGCTCACGCCATATTGGGGGCGTATAGCCGGTAGCGCTCTGGAAACGAGTGGAATCCAGCGAGCGGTCGATTATCAAATTATCATCCGGCACAATCTCGATATCCTTCCCATAAACTTCAGCCACAAGCTTTAGCAAGCTGTACTTGTCAATAGGATCGACCGAAACATGGTATAGGCCATGCAGCTGCTGCGCCGGTATCACGTAATCACGGATTACGCGCGCCAACTCAACAGTAGGTAGCCCGGAAAAGATCGCCTTGCGGTAGCCCTTGACTAAGCCCTTTTGAGACAAAAACCAGTTGATCAGCGAGTGGGTACCGCCGAGCTCATGGCCAATTATCGACGTGCGGAGTGTGATTGCATTGGGCTGATCGTGCAGCTCACCGATGTACTTCGACTTTCCGTACAGGTCTTCTGCATCGGAGAGATCCGATTCCACATAAAGCCCCTTACGGCCAGAGAAGACACAATCAGTACTTATGTGAATCAGGCGAGTCCCACCCAAGTTACAAAGCCTCGCCAAACGATGCGGAAGCAAAGAATTGATTGGAAGTGCCAGCAGTGGATCATTGGCATCGGCAAGCTGCTTGATCAAGCCGACACAATTGATCACCACATCAGGCCGTACCCGGGCCAAGGTCGCAATCAATGCATCTTGGTCAAGCACATCAACACCTGTAAGCATGCGCTCATGCTGTTTCTCATTGAAATTAGCCAGGCCAGCAGCACTGCGCAATGTGCCCCATACATCCAGCACAGGCGACGCATTCAATACTTTGAATACGTCGTGCCCAAGCATGCCGGTCACTCCCAGGACCAATACTCGCATCGCTTACCCCCTTATATATCGGCTCTCGACGCAAGGATCTCAACCAGACATCTAGCCTGATGATCCATATCGAAATGCTCATTAAAATAGCTTAGCCCGGCGCTCCCCATTTCTTCCCGCTCTGCAGGCGAAAGTGACATGAGCTCAAGGACACGCTCAGCCAGTGACATGGCATTTTCAGGTTCACATGTTTTTCCTGCGCCCGCTTCTTCAATAACACGCGCGCCTTCTCCACGTAACGAAGCGATGATCGGTTTCCCGGCAGCAAGATAGGCTTGCACCTTACTGGGGATGGTGTAAGAAAATATCTCCTCATCTCTTAGAGAAACCAGCAATGCGGAGGAATGTTCGAATATCTCCGGCATTGATTCCATTGGAAAGCGACCTGCAAGAACCAGGTTATCGAGCCCAAGGGCTTCCTTGCGTTCTTTTACCCAACCAAGTCGGCTACCACTTCCAACCAAAACAAACTTCAGAGTCGAATGTTGGCGTAAAAGCGCTGCTGCCTCTACGACAGTTTCAATCGACTGTGCAATCCCAATATTTCCGGCAAAAACAACACAAAAATTTTCTCTTAGCTCCTCAATAAGCTGCGGTGGGATTTCAACGCTTTCAGCCTTTTCGGAAGGTAAAGCAATAGAGTTCGGGTAGTAGACGAGCTTGCTGCGGCTGGCATAGCGGGCGACAGGCTCAAAAAAAGCGCGCGACTGCAACAGCAGGGTGTCGCAGCAGGTATAAATTCCTCGCACCCCCCAGCCCACCACACGAAGTGCAAAGGGGTTACGCACGAACCCCGTCGCAGCGAGACTCTCGGGCCATAGATCCTGAACCCAGGCAGCCAGATGCGCGCGCTTGAGCCACTTCAGTGGAATGGCGGGTATTACTTGAGTAATGGGCGACATAGCGAAGACCACAATGCTGTCGAACTTTCTTCCTCGAAGCAGCCAAGGCAATAGCAAAAGACCTGCTGCTACAAAAGACAAGTAATTCAGGACTAGATTCTTGGAACCTCCTCGGCCGCGTGGCCAAAGAGGGACCCGTATTACATCGACACTTCCAGCAAAGCGCTCGCGCTCAATCCCCCAAGCCCTATATCCATCGAAAACATCCCCACCAGGATAATTGGGCTTAGCAGTTGCTATAGTCACATCATGCCCCTGCTCCACAAGCTTCCGCACCAAATCGTTTATAATGAATGTCTCAGGCCAAAAATACTGACTGACAAACAGTATGCGGTATTTTTTTGTGCCAACCCTTTTCACTACCGAGCCCTTAAGTTTCTCAAAAAAATAACGCACTTGTTACAACATTAAAAATAGTTTACGCACACCCATTAGCATAAACCCCTATGCGCAAAACTATTTTTATAACGTAAAAGATCAGTCCGTAACGCTTTTGTATATTTTTAAAATCTCACCCTTAGCAACATCCCATGAATAAGAGGAATCAAAAAGCAGTCGCGCTCCTTGACACATCTTCTCATACTGCTCCGAATCCTTCAAAATAGCACTAAGTTGATCTGCAACCTCGCTGACTTGAGAGTACGGCATAAGCACTCCACAACCATAATCCGCAACAGCCTTTGCCAGCATAACTTCATCATTCATAACGACCGGCTTTCCGCATGAAAGCGCCTCAGCCAGTTTATTAGGCGCAGCATATATATTTATCTCGCGAACAGGATCATAAAGAGCATAAACAAAGTGACATTCCGTTGTTTCCTGCATGATTTGAGCATGAGTTAGATAGCCCAAATATCTAATCTTTAAATTAGCCTTTATTTTCTCCACCAACGCTGGATCACCGTCACCGGCCACAGTAATATCTAGCCTAGGATCCTCAGCAAGAGCAAATAGGCTATCAATCCCTCGCCCCTTCTCAATCCAACCTGCAAAGAAAAGTTTTATCTTAACAGCATCTTGTTTCACGTAATTAGGGGAGCCATCATCCACTAGCTCTGGGGTGTTTCTGACGACATGAACTCTTTTTCTGCACCAAGCTGGGAGCGCATCTCTTCTGAAATCCTCCGGAACTAAAGAAATATTACTTCCAAGAACAAACATGCCCTCAATAAAATTTAGTACACCTTTAAAAATAAAATTCACCGGATAACGCTGCGAAAGATTATCGTGTATATTGTAAATTAACTTAACGCCATAGAAGCGGCTATACAGCCACCCTCCTAAATAAGAATCATAGTCGGACACATGTACTAAATCCGGCTTGGTTTTTATTAAAAGTCGGAAACACGAGTAATTAAAAACAGTCACTCCTTTTAAATAAGTTAAAAAACCAGTACCGTTGGCCAAAGGAAAATATCGCCCCACCCTGCAAACATTAATACCTGACCAAAGATCAACTTTAGGTAACCCTTTGTCTCTGTGAGCACCTACAAACCGGCAATTAACATTCAACTCCTGAGCCACATGAATCATTCGTATAATACGGGGAATGGGGCGCGCAGATGATCTTATAAAAACAGCGTTCAACACCCTAGTCATATAGGAGATATCCTCTTCTTAATCATTAAAAAAACAAATAAAAGCGAAAGCATAAAAAAAGACGCTGCGCAGAGCGAGAAAGGTACAGACATTTCAAGCAGTACATATAAAATGTAATAAAAAACAACGCCAAGCGCATGAACAACGAACTCATAACCAGGACGATAAAGTTTTAATAAGTTCAATAACGCCATTGCAAAGAAAAATACAGCCGAAGCTAATAAAATTTCTACGAAGCGCGCCAGCTCTTGTCCTTCTATCCCGTTATAAAAGACTGAAACCATCTTCTCCAGCACTGGCGAAAATACAAAAATCGCCACCAATAACAATGCAACTTCCAAAACAAAAATAAAAACCTTCTTCACTCTAAAAGTAACATCGTTCAGCTTACTAATATTTGACATCCATACAGTTTGAAATAGCAGCCCGAGTAAAGGAGCAAGAGAAAGGGCGATAGCTTGTATTTCAACGTCATTTCCACCAACTAGGAAAATGCGTGGCCCAGCAGTCACTAACCCACTAGACAGCGCAGACATGGCGAATGGAGTGTATGCGCCCAACGCTGTAAAATAACTACTGAACTTATATTTATATTTCACAGCGCGATCTTGAATATAAGTACAGTAGAATAAAATAAACAAAAAAAATAAAAGACCAGAAATTGAATGATAGATATAATTATCTATCGATGGAACTGAAAAAACAGCAAACATGAAACCAAACAGCACCAGCCTAAGCAGCCCGATCACCATATATTCTTTTGAGGCGTTCTCAACGCCTGAACTTTTTATCGCGTAGCCATATCGTAAATCCATTAGAGATTCGGATAATTTTATAGAAATAGCAAACACAACAATAAATAGAGGCAAATCAACAAAAAAAGAAACAACAACCACAAGCAAAGAAGCAATAGCCGTATTGATCAGTCTAAAAATCAGATGAGCATGAAAATCATCCGTAAAATTTAACGAAAGATAAGCGCGCTGACCAAAATAAAGCACCGTAAACACCAGCCCTGTATATGCAAAAGAAATTGATGCATCTGAAGCCAGCCTAACATCAAATCTTGAGAGATATGCAACAATAACCACAGGCAAGAGCGACGCAATACCAAGGCCCAAAAGCACTACAAGCTTAGTGATAAGAGAGTTCATTTCACCCCCGCCGGGCTTATTGGCTTATTAAGACTCACCGCGCTTTTATATACGATTAAAAGCACAACGAAAAAAGCGAATACTAACCCGCCATTCAAAATGGCTAAAAATGGGGTATACCAAATAGGAATCTGAAAGAAAAGTACAATCCGAAGAGCCAGAAGCAATTTAGACCTTGTCTTTATAAAAAGCAGCTCCATAAATGCCAGCAGGAGTATTGAGTAAAGTGTGTAAATAACAACTCCTAAATAGCCAGCATTAAAATATGACGCCAGCGCAGCCCCGAGAACCGAATTACCTTCATAAGACCCGCCTAAATTCGCATGGAGCTCAGAAGAGAGGCTGCTCTTTATTCCGGGAATAATTGATGAAAGTTCTTGTAGCCATATACTGAAAGGGGAAAACTCCATTTCCATAAGAAAGGGAACTGAAGCATAATTCTCAAACGGAACAACTTGAACAGCTCTCCACACTATCCCTTCCAAAGTATTATAAAGCGAATAAATAAAACCTACCTCAGTCTCACTTCGCCCCAGCAAAATATTCAGCACCGAAATGGATATCAAACCAAAAAAACCACCGATCCAAAAGAAGTAATACTTCCTTCTCCAGTCCTTAGCCCTATAATAAAATAACGAAACAAATATGACACCAGCTAAAATAACAATAGGTAGCCGCTGCCCACCTATTGTGGTAGAAAAAACTATCAGGGTAAATAAGGTAGCCGGCAGTATAAAAGCACCACGCCCTCTAAAAAAGATAATTGCATAACACAAAATCGCCGGGGATATAATATCTCTTATTTGCTTTATCAAACCTGGAGCTAAAAAGCCCCTCTCGCCAGATGAAATCTTCTTTCGAATATCCAGCAAGAAGCCAGACTCCATCATCAAAAATATATCAAGGAATTTTATAATTAAAATATAACTTAAGAAAACATTGGACAAGATAAGAAACAACATCGCCGCAATAGTTAGAGGCCTTTCAAACTTATTTAAAGATCGATCACTATCAAGTCTCAAGACACCCTTCGCTATTGGCTTACGTAATATTGCACAAGCCAGGCATGATATAAAAAAGCAAGCAGATGATGTAGCAACTATTAGTACTGATTGAGCATCCCAACCCACCTCCAAAAGTAACGTACAAGCGCCTATTTGGTATAAAGCGACCCCCAGAAAGAAACTATCTAAAAGCAACCAGGTTCGAGACCTTATAAAAAAAGCACAATAAAACAATATACATATTATTGTTATAATAAGAAAAATATAAGCCATCACACGGCCTTATAAAGAGAAATTATAATCTTTAAGTGACCACAAACAATCGGGCTAGTAATTACCGATAGATAGGTAGCCTTAGAGCAGCCACCGTATACTTCAAAATAATCATAATCTCCAAGCTTCATTTCCAAAGAAAAACCTTCGCCACCTAAGGCTTCTACCTTAAAATTAACAGCGCCATTCCTCCCAAACAAAATTCCATCAATCAAATTCAACCTAACTTCTGGCGAAAAATGTATGCGGTGTTCGCTGCGAACACTTTGGTTATAGCGAAACTTGTCTTCTACAACAACTATATCCCGCACTTCACATCGCTCTAAGGTAAACGATCTCTCATGCGCCACGATGGTATTGGCAAGCTCATTTCCATTGAAGCTCATTGAACCTATTAGTTTATTTTCTGAAAAGCTTGTTAAATGAGCCGCTGGAGCTCCCATTACAGTTTTAAAGATTGAGCCTTGTGAAAATTCGCAACGTGGCACCGATACAGCTTGCACAACATTGTGGGCTAGCGACCCTATCGCCTGCTCACGCAACCTGCTATTCAATGTGTACGGAGGACAACCACTATCAACAATTATCTCCCTATCAAAACTCCCCAAGACAAACGATAAGTTATCATCGTGATCATGGGGCGCACGACCACTTAACCCATAAGCACCAATACGACTTATTACCTTGGTAGTTTCGCTAGCAATAATCGCATAAGGTTGAAATACCGCGCTACGCAGGCCTCTGGATTGAAAAGTAACATTACACTCAAGACCGATAAAACCCCGATAAAATCTTGAACTGATCCGCCCGGCCGGGCAGGGTATTTCCTCTAATCGAAACACGCCAACAATATCTGAATAATAAACTGCGCTTTGCCCAAAGTTAAAAACATGACCGCTATCATTATCGCCGAACAGCGGTAATTTTCCCTTGACCACTTCAAGCTCTATGCAGCGCTCTAGCCCCTGCTTTAAAAGCACCACTAGTCCTTTTGTTAAAGCACTTTGCCCTTGGTTAATTAAAGCTGCCATTTTAGCAACCATCAAAAACTCAAGGCAAAGTCGGTGGTATGTCGGCGAAAACTCAATATGCAGGCCATCTGCAGTAAACTGCCCCTTCGCATAATCTAAGAAACTATAATTGTTGCTAGTGCTCCCACCACACCCCATCAACCTAAAAACTTCAGAACCCATTTGATTAGCCAAAGAGTGATTCCCCTCGATATCACTAATTTCAGGGAACCACTTTAAATATAGATAGTGCTCAGACAATAGAGAGCCAATAAACTCTTTCTGTTCTTTATTCAGATGGTCAAATATCAGGTAAGCAGAAAATATAATATTTACCGCACGTATGGCCACTTCCATGCCTACAATCCAGTTCGGTCCAAAACAAAACTTATTATAGGCGCTCCAGTCTTTTACCAGCCGCATATACATGCAAACCAAACTTTCTAGCTTTTCATCTTTCGAATTAACAGCCAATAGCGAAATCTCAGTTAAAAACTGAAGCCTACTCTTTTCCCATACAATCTTTATATCTGACCTGCGGTCCGCATCGACAAAATCTATTCTGGAGAAATATATATAATCCCACGATGCGTCGTGCAAACAGTCTCGCCTCCAACTTTCTCCTGTAATTTCCACATAACCATACCCCAGACACTCATAACGTCCTTTACATACGTCATCAACCCTTCTCTCTAAAAAAAGCACCTCATCACCAGACAGAGCAAAATCCGCCCTGTTAATTTTATTATTACCCCGCTCAAGCGCAAGAATTATCTTCTTTGCATAGTAAAGGCTGTAGCCCTTTTGCACTTTAAGCCTAACTAGCGGGTAAGCAAGAGTGGTAAATAACAGCAGCCACACTTTCGAAATTAAAAAAGATAGCGGGACTTCCTTTGCTCTCAAGAAAATATACCGCAACCTCGCATAATTAAGCTTCACGGATAGCTCCGCGCGTATCAATAACTTTCTTCCCTGCTAACATTTGTGGATCAATATTAGTAAAGGCCTTATGATCCACCAGCAACAGCACAACATCAGCCAAACCTAACGCATCGCGCATACCACCTAGAGACACTCCTTGTTCAATCAATTCAAATGGCAGCTCATTTATATGGGGCTCCACAGCAATAACCAAACCAGGATGAATCCTCTTTAATTTAGATACTATCTCAACCGCAGGGCTTTCTCTTAGATCATCTATATCAGCCTTAAAGGATAAGCCAAGGCAAGCTATCACAACATCTTTAGCTTCTGCATTATCATTATGGCTTAACACTTCACCAACTACTGATTGGACCTTTGTTATTACCCACTCTGGCTTACCATCGTTCACCTCTCGAGCGGTGCGAATTAACCGGGCTTCATGAGGTGTTTTACTAACAATGAACCAAGGATCAACTGCAATACAGTGCCCGCCAACACCTGGGCCTGGCTGTAGAATATTAACGCGCGGATGTCGATTAGCTAAGCGAATCAACTCCCAAACATTAATATCCAGTTTGTCACAGATTATCGACAGTTCATTGGCGAACGCTATATTAGTATCACGAAAACTATTTTCTGTTAGCTTGCACATTTCAGCCGTGCGCGCATTAGTGATCACGCAATCGCCCTCGACAAAAATCTTGTACAGACTGGTAGCTACCTCGGAGCATTTCGGAGTCATGCCACCGATTACGCGGTCATTCTGCACCAGTTCTCGCAAAACATGGCCTGGTAACACTCGCTCTGGACAGTGCGCAACCCGAATATCTGACTCTTCGCCGTGAGTCTGCGGAAAAGTCAGGTCTGGGCGAGCTTCAGCCATCCAGGCGGACATCTGTTCGGTTGCTCCGACTGGAGAAGTAGATTCTAAAATTATCAGATCGCCTTTCTTTAGTACCGGAGCGATAGCCTTGCTGGCCGATTCGATAAAACCAAGATCCGGCTCGTGATTACCTTTAAAAGGTGTTGGTACGGCAATCAAAAAAGCATCAGCAGGTTCAGGTGTCGTGGTTGCGCGCAGGTAACCCTCGGTTACCGCTGCGTGTACCACCAGGTCTAGATCCGGCTCGACAATATGGATTTTGCCCTGATTTATCGTCGCTACGGCCTTGGGATTAACGTCCACGCCAATGACTTTTTTCTTGCGCGAAGCAAATACTGCTGCAGTAGGCAGTCCAATATAACCGAGACCTATGACGGAGATAGTTTGAAACGACATGATGATCCTTACTTACTACTTGGAATACTGAAGTAGATATGCACTCAGAGCGTGCTTGGCCTATGCCGGAACTCTACAAGGCTTATGGCGAATTTATGTTTTAATCTTTACCGCATTGCTAGCAAAGCCGCTAGGATACGCTTGCAGGCTTCGCCATCCCCGTATGGGTTATGGGCATAGCTCATGCTCTGGTAAGCCGTCGGATCATCCAAGAGACGATTCAATTCTCGAACGATGCTGGCAACTTCAGTGCCAACCAGTTTTACCGTGCCTGCGGCAACGGCCTCTGGTCGCTCGGTAGTATCACGCATTACCAGCACTGGCTTGCCCAGCGATGGCGCTTCTTCCTGAATCCCGCCCGAGTCGGTAAGGATGATATCCGAGCGGCTCATTAGATAAACGAAGGGCAGGTAATCCAGCGGCTCGATCAAGTAGACATTATTGATTCCAGCCAACAGGCGATTAACAGGCTCGCGCACATTGGGGTTCAGGTGCACTGGATAGACGATATCCACCTGGGGATGTTGCTTGGCAACTTCCATCAGAGCCTGGCAGATACGCTCGAAACCCCCGCCGAAGCTTTCACGGCGGTGGCCGGTCACCAGAATCAATTTTCGGTTTGGGTCGAGGAAGTCGGAGGGCGCGGCGGCTTTGACTTTGAGGGTTTCGTCCTGATCAAGCCGTTTGACTACATCTAGCAGTGCATCAATCACTGTGTTGCCGGTCACGACGATGCTCTTTGGATCAATACCTTCACGCAGCAAGTTAGCCTGGGATGTTTCTGTTGGGGCCAAATGCAGATTGGCTAGGGTACCAGTCAACTTGCGGTTGGCCTCTTCTGGCCAAGGTGAGTAAATGTTCCCAGTGCGCAAGCCCGCTTCCACGTGGACAACAGGGATTTGCTGGTAGTAGGCCGCCAAACTGGCTGCGAAAGTTGTGGCGGTGTCGCCATGCACCAGCACCACGTCCGGTTTGAACTCTTTGAAAACGCGCTTCATGCCCTGCAAAATCGCAGTGGTCACATCCGTCAGATCCTGGCCGGGCTTCATGATATTCAGATCGAAATTCGGTTCTATTCCGAACAGGCCCAGAACTTGATCCAGCATTTCACGGTGCTGACCGGTGACGCAGACTTTGGCCTCGAAACGTTCATCGTTAGCCAACGCCAGAACCAACGGCGCCATCTTGATCGCCTCTGGACGAGTGCCAAACACACACAATGTTTTCACGACAAAACTCCAATTAAAAATTACAGTCGGCAAACTTGGCCGTATTCAGGCAAACCGCCTGCTGGTCTTTTTCAGACATGACCATTTTGATATCTTTTGGCCACTCAATAGCCAGACTCAAATCATCCCAACGAATCGCTCCCTCGCACTCTTTCGAGTAGTAATCCGTCGTCTTGTACAAAAACTCGGTACCGTCTTCCAAGGCCAGAAAGCCATGGGCGAAGCCTTCAGGAATCCACAGCATGTGCTTGTTGGCCGCACTAAGTTCTACCCCGACCCACTTACCGAACGCTGGCGAGTCTGGGCGAATGTCTACCGCAACATCGAATGCTGCGCCGCGCACCACGCGAACCAATTTGCCCTGGGCATGCGGGTCGCGTTGAAAATGCAGGCCTCGCAGCACACCTTTTTTGGAACAGGAATGGTTGTCCTGAACAAAGGGGCGCGGGATGGGCAGGCCAAGCTTTTGCAGCTCGGCATGAAAACGCTGTTCGTTGAAACTTTCCATGAACCAGCCGCGCTCGTCTTCGTAGACGGTGGGCTCGATCAGCACGACGTCGGGGATGTCGGTTTGAGTCAGTTTCATGGGTGGGATTCTTTCAGCAGCGCCAGCAGGTATTGGCCATAGCCGGTTTTCTTCAAATCATCGGCCTGTGCCTTGAGCTGTTCAGCACTGATCCAACCGTTATGAAAGGCGATTTCTTCCAGGCAAGCGACTTTGAAGCCCTGGCGCTTTTCGATGGTGTGCACGAACTGGCCGGCATCGAGTAGTGATTCGTGGGTACCGGTATCTAGCCAGGCGAAGCCGCGGCCAAGCATTTCCACCTTCAGGCTTTGCTCTTCCAAGTAGGCGCGGTTGATATCGGTGATTTCCAGTTCGCCACGTGGGGAGGGCTGGATGGATTTGGCAATATCCACGACGCGGTTGTCGTAGAAGTACAGGCCAGTCACCGCGTAGCTGGATTTGGGCTTTTGCGGTTTTTCTTCGATGCTGATGGCACGGCCATTTTTGTCGAACTCCACCACGCCAAAGCGCTCGGGGTCGGAGACGTGGTAGCCGAAGACAGTTGCGCCCTGTGTACGTGAGGCGGCGGCTTGCAGTTTTTCAGTGAAGTGCTGGCCGTAGAAGATGTTGTCGCCGAGGATCAGGCAGCAGTTGTCTTGGCCGATAAATTCCTCGCCAATGATAAAGGCTTGGGCCAGGCCATCCGGTGACGGTTGCTCGGCGTAGCTGAGGCGAATACCGAACTGGCTGCCATCACCGAGCATCTTGCGAAAGTTGGGCAAGTCTTCGGGAGTGGAGATGATCAGGATGTCGCGTAGACCCGCGAGCATGAGCACCGATAGCGGGTAATAAATCATCGGCTTGTCGTAGATCGGCAGTAGTTGCTTGGAAACTCCCAGGGTAATGGGGTGCAAACGGGTGCCGGAACCACCAGCGAGAATGATGCCCTTGCGATTCAACTTAAGATCCTTGAATTTCTGACAACAAGCGCTGCACGCCGCTTTGCCAATCTGGCAGGTGCAGGCCAAAAGTGTCGCGCAATTTACTACAGTCGAGCCGTGAATTCAGCGGGCGCTGAGCTGGCGTGGGGTAATCGGCCGTGGTAATCGCAGCGATTTTTTGCACTGCCAGCTCTTGTCCGACTTGGCGTGCCTGTTCGATCACGAAGCTTGCATAGCCGTGCCAGGAGACTTCGCCAGCGGCGGCCAGGTGATATATACCGCTGGGCACCGGTTTGTTGCGGGCTGTGCGCAGGCAGTGGGCGGTGATGTCGGCAATCAGTTCCGCGCTGGTGGGTGCGCCTACCTGATCGTTGATGATCTTGAGTTGTTCGCGTTCAGCAGCCAGGCGCAGCATGGTTTTTGCGAAGTTGTTGCCACGCGCGGCGTAGACCCAGCTGGTACGAAAGATCAGGTGTTTACAGTCGCTGGCCTGGATGGCCTGTTCGCCTTCACGTTTGGTTTGTCCGTAAACGTTAAGCGGTGCGGTGGATTGGTCTTCGCGCCAGGGTTTTTGGCCGCTGCCGTCGAATACGTAGTCGGTGGAGTAATGCACCAGCCAGCCGCCCAGTTTTTTCATGCATTCGGCGAGTACGGCAGGGGCCTCGGCGTTGATGCGTCGGGCCAGGGCGGGTTCGCTTTCGGCTTTGTCTACGGCTGTGTAGGCGGCGGCGTTGACGACTATGTCGGGCTTCAGGTCGCAAAGGGTGCGGCGCAGGCCGGGTAGATCGCCGAGGTTACCGATCAGGCCGCACTCCCCTGCCCTGTCTAGGGCGATGACCTGGCCCAGGGGTTGGAGGGCGCGTTGCAGCTCCCAGCCGACCTGGCCGTTTTTGCCGAGGAGGAGGATTTTCATGGGTCGTGGATTCCTTTACTGCTGACGGCGAGCCAGCTCGCTTCTACAGGCTTTATCGTCTGAGGGCTTTATTTCCTGAACGGACGATGCCGCTTTTTTAGCTGTTGCGATAAGCACCGAGGCATGGGCCGCGGGGTTTGCCGTATCCGTGTCGGTGGCGGATTGTTCGGTGCGAGGCGAATTTACAGTGCCTGATGGTTTTGAGCACGGTTGAATGGCGGCTGTGTTGATTTGATCGCGGACGAGTCCGCTCCTACGGGTTTTTGAGCGGTTGTTGTTTGTCGTAGCTGCGTGGTGGCCGGAGGTTTGGCGCCGGGCGGATGATTCGCCCCTACGGTGCTGCCTGGTGGTTTTGAGTGCGATTGAAACGGCTGTGTGTCTGCATCGCGGACGAGTCCGCTCCTACGGGGTTTGAGTGCGATTGAAGCGGCTGTGTATCTGCATCGCGGACGAGTCCGCTCCTACGGGTTTTGTGTGCGATTGAAGCGGCGGTGTGTCTGCATCGCGGACGAGTCCGCTCCTACGGGTTTTGAGTGCGATTGAAGCGGCTGGGTGTCTGTATCGCGGACGAGTCCGCTCCTACGGGTTTTGAGTGCGATTGAAGCGGCTGGGTGTCTGCATCGCGGACGAGTCCGCTCCTACGGGTTTTGAGTGCGATTGAAGCGGCTGGGTGT
>JADGMW010000049.1_pt3 | contig 39098 bp, 33 predicted proteins | sample 8641801 | NCBI WGS metagenome assembly JADGMW01 (sample SAMN16272018, study PRJNA661076) | feces metagenome | isolation source: fecal sample from diarrhoea affected cattle A | host: Bos taurus | place: South Africa: Lokaleng Village, Mahikeng | collected 2019-09
CACCGAAGAGCCGGTGCTCTCCCCGGAGCCGAAGGTCGCGGACAAGGACGAGCCCGTCCAGGAGACGTCGATCGGTGGACCCACCGGTCTGTTCACATCCCCGGAACAGCACACCCCGTTGTTCGCGCCGCCGGAGCCGGTAGCCGACACGGTCGCCGCACCGCTGTTCCTCCAACCGGTCGCACCCGCGCCTGCGGACGAGGACGCCGACGACGAACCGGTCCGTCCGCGCCGCCGCCGCGCCCGCCGAGGCGCAGCGGCGAAGGACATCGACGAGCAGACCGTCGAGAAGAACGCAGAGAAGACCGCAGAGAAGACTTCCGGGAAAGCATCCGAGACCACGTCCGACAAGGTCGCCGGAGCCGAGGCGCCGGCCGAGCAGGTCGACGAGGCGCCCGCCCGCGATACGGGCTCCGACGGCGGCCGGGCCCAGGGCCCGGACGACGACGATCAGGACGAGCATCCCCGTCGCCGCCGCCGTGGACGTCGTGGCCGTGGCCGTGGACGCGGTGACAGCGGCGAGAACGATCAGCACGACGACACCTCCTCCGAACACGAGGAGAAGAGCGGCAAGGACGACGACCGGACCGAGACCGGCCCCGCGGCCGACTCGGGCGACGACCGGCACGGCAAGCCGGCTGCCGCCGACGAGGAACCGTCGGACCAGACCAAGACGGACCAGACCAAGACGGACCAGAGCAAGTCGGACCACGCCGACTCGGACGACGACTCCGAGGACGACGAGCACAGCGACGGCACGTCGCGTCGCCGTCGCCGCCGTCGTCGCCGCCGCGGATCGGCCGATTCCGACACCGACACGTCGGGCGACGACGATGCAGTTCCCACCGTCGTGCACGAGCGGGAGCCGCGGCCCAAGGCGCGCGTCAAGGACGAGGTGCAGGGCATCAGCGGCTCGACGCGCCTCGAAGCCAAGCGACAGCGTCGCCGGGACGGTCGGGAAGCCGGCCGTCGCCGTCCCCCGATCCTCACCGAGTCGGAGTTCCTGGCACGCCGTGAGTCCGTGGACCGGGTCATGGTGGTCCGCGAGCGCACCTCCGGTGCCCATGCGGGAATGACGCAGGTCGCCGTGCTCGAAGACGGCATCCTCGTCGAGCACTTCGTCACGACCTCCGGGTCGGCGTCGATGGTCGGCAACATCTACCTCGGTCGCGTGCAGAACGTGCTGCCGTCCATGGAAGCCGCCTTCATCGACATCGGACGCGGCCGCAACGGCGTGCTCTACGCCGGTGAGGTCAACTGGGAGGCTGCCGGCCTGGGAGGAAACTCCCGCAAGATCGAGCAGGCGCTCAAGCCGGGCGACATGGTGGTGGTCCAGGTCAGCAAGGACCCCGTCGGCCACAAGGGCGCGCGTCTGACCACCCAGATCAGCCTGGCCGGCCGATTCCTCGTCTACGTCCCGGGTGGATCGTCGACCGGGATCAGCCGGAAGCTGCCGGACACCGAGCGCAAGCGCCTCAAGGACATCCTGCGGGAGATCGTTCCGGCAGAAGCCGGGGTCATCATCCGCACCGCCGCCGAAGGCGTCAGCGAGGACGAACTGGCGCACGACGTGACCCGTCTGCAGTCGCAGTGGGACACGATCAGCGCCCAGGCCGACAAGGTGCAGGCCGAGGCCTCCGGGCAGCCGAAGGCGCTGTACGAGGAGCCCGACCTTCTTGTGAAGGTCGTCCGCGACCTGTTCAACGAGGACTTCTCGAAGCTGGTCATCGAGGGCGACAACGCCTGGAACACGGTCGAGTCCTACATCCGCACGGTCGCACCCGACCTGCTGCCGCGCGTGGAGCGGTACCGCTCCAACAACTCGGTGGACGTGTTCGGTGCTCACCGCATCGACGAACAGCTGGCGAAGGCGCTCGACCGCAAGGTGTGGTTGCCCTCGGGCGGCACGCTCGTGATCGACCGCACCGAAGCAATGACCGTCGTCGACGTCAACACGGGCAAGTTCACCGGCTCGGGCGGCAACCTCGAGGAAACCGTCACCCGCAACAACATCGAAGCGGCGGAAGAGATCGTCCGTCAGATGCGGCTGCGCGACATCGGCGGCATGATCGTGGTCGACTTCATCGACATGGTGCTCGAGTCCAACCGCGACCTGGTGCTGCGCCGTCTCACCGAAGCCCTCGGACGGGACCGCACCCGCCATCAGGTGTCGGAAGTCACCTCACTGGGCTTGGTGCAGATGACGCGCAAGCGTCTCGGTACCGGTTTGGTCGAGGCGTTTTCCACCACTTGTGAGCACTGCAACGGACGCGGCATCATCGTGCACTCGGAGCCGATCGAGTCCAAGCCGCACGAGGAGTCGACGCGTTCGCAGAGCGGCGGTTCGCGGCGCAAGCGGGGGCGCGACAAGAGTGCTCCGGAACCCGTCGCCGAGGTGGTCGTGGAAGAGACCGTCGCCCCGGCACCCTCGCAGGAGGAGCTGGCCAGGCGCGCGGCTCATCCTGTGGCGCTCGCCATGGCCTCGCACCACCCGGAGCACAGCGATTCCGACTCCGCTGATGCTGCTGTGGCCGACTCCACCGACGCTCCTGTCGCCGAGTCCGCGAACGCGGGAGCAGACGCTCCGGCGACGCAGCCACCGGCCGGCCAGGAGGGCGACCCGGTGAAGATCTCCGAGCCGTTGCGGGCAGCCGATCCCGGCCGGATCGCCGACGCCGCCCGGAGCGAATCCGGCACCGGAGAGGACGCGACTACGGTCACGACCCCTGCGGACGAGCCGGAGGAGGTCGCGGAGGAGATCGCTGCCGCCGAGGCTGCGGTCGCGAAGTCGGCCCCGAAGAGTGTTGAGGCGGAGCAGGTTTCCGCGCCGGAATCCGACTCGGAGCCCGCTCCCCGTCGTCGTCGCGCGCGCCGTGTGGCACGCCCGGCAGCACCTGCCGGGGACGCGGACGCCGCTGCGACGGTGTTCGTCCTGCCGGCCCCGGCCGCCGACTCGACGCCGGTGACGCCTCCGGCCACCACGCCGGTGTCGACGCCCGAGGACGCGTCTCCGAGCGCCGACGAACCTGCCGTCAAGGTGGTCCGCAGGACACGTTCACGGCGGGCTGCGGGACGCCCCGCGGGTCCGCCCGTTGACGCCGAAGCATGACGGGTCTCCCCGGACCGGCAGAGACCGGTCCGGGGAGCTCGGCCCGGTTTGACCCTGGCCGCCACTTTCCCGTAATCTTGTTCAGTCGCTACTCGGCGATACTGCCCAGCCGCGCCTGGACTCAGGATGGCGGCGGGACCGAGTAAGCACCATACAGACCAGTCGCGACCGCAAGACTGTGGCGCGAGCACGTTCGAAGAAGCAAGGGGTAGCCGTCCGATGGCAACGTACGCGATCGTCAAGACCGGCGGTAAGCAGTACAAGGTCGCTGAAGGCGACCTCGTCAAGGTCGAGAAGATCGAGGGTGAGCCCGGCGCTGCTGTCTCGCTTGCTCCGGTCCTCGTCGTCGACGGATCCGAGCTGACCACCGACGCCGACAAGCTGGCGAAGGTATCGGTCACCGCCGAGATCGTCGAGCAAACCAAGGGCCCGAAGATCCACATCCACAAGTTCAAGAACAAGACCGGGTACCACAAGCGCCAGGGCCACCGTCAGAAGCTGACGGTCGTCAAGGTCACCGGCATCAAGTAACTCGAGCTTCGAGCTTCAACCCCCAGGAGGGTTCGTCATGGCACACAAGAAGGGTGCATCAAGCTCCCGTAACGGTCGCGATTCGAACGCCCAGCGCCTCGGCGTCAAGCGTTTCGGCGGCCAGTCCGTCAGCGCCGGTGAGATCCTCGTGCGTCAGCGCGGCACCCACTTCCACCCCGGTGTGAACGTGGGACGCGGCGGCGACGACACGCTGTTCGCCCTCGAAGCGGGTGCTGTCGAGTTCGGCACCAAGCGTGGACGCAAGACGGTCAACATCGTCCCGGTCGCGGCAGACGCCTGATCTGCCGTCCGAACAGGACACTGCGAGGGTTTCCTCGCGACATACTCCCAATAGGGGCGGGCCAGGGTCGCACACACCCTGTCCCGCCCTTGTTGGTTTTCCACACAGCACGTTTCGCCAGTACATATCGGGAAGCTTCGCCAGTTCTCGCACGGAAAGAGGTCCATCCATGTCCCGCTTCATCGACCGGGTTGTGCTGCACGTCAGCGCCGGTAAGGGTGGCAACGGTTGCGCCTCCGTCCATCGCGAGAAGTTCAAGCCCCTCGGCGGCCCCGACGGCGGCAACGGAGGAAACGGCGGTGACGTCGTCCTCGAGGTGAGCGGCAACGTCCACACGCTGCTCGACTTCCACTTCCACCAGCACGCGAAGGCAACCAACGGCACGCAGGGTGCCGGTGGCAACCGCAGCGGTGCCAACGGCAACGACCTGGTGCTCGAGGTCCCGGACGGAACCGTCGTGCTCGACACCGACGGCAACGTCCTCGCCGACCTCGTCGGCGTCGGCAGCCGGTTCATCGCTGCGCAGGGCGGCCGAGGCGGCCTCGGCAACGCGTCCCTCGCCTCCAAGGCGCGCAAGGCCCCCGGCTTCGCGCTGCTCGGCGAGGAGGGCGAAGAACGTGAACTCGTCCTGGAACTGAAATCCGTCGCGGATGTCGGTCTGGTCGGGTTCCCGTCGGCCGGCAAGTCGTCGCTCGTGTCCGTGCTGTCCGCGGCCAAACCCAAGATCGCCGACTACCCGTTCACCACGCTCGTTCCGAACCTCGGTGTGGTCCAGTCCGGCGACACCACCTTCACCGTCGCCGATGTGCCCGGACTGATCCCGGGCGCAAGCCAGGGCCGCGGTCTCGGCCTCGATTTCCTGCGGCACATCGAGCGCTGCGCGGTGCTCGCGCACGTCGTGGACTGCGCGACCATGGACCCGGGTCGCGACCCGATCTCCGACGTCGACGCCCTCGAAGCCGAACTCGCGGCATACCAGCCCGCGCTGTCCGGCGACAACAGCCTCGGTGACCTCGCGGACCGGCCCCGCATCGTCGTCCTCAACAAGGCGGATGTTCCCGACGCCGCCGAACTCGCCGAGTTCGTCCTGCCCGAGTTCGAGAAGCGCGGCTGGCCGGTGTTCACCGTGTCCGCGGTGACCCACGAAGGTCTGCGGCCCCTCACGTTCGCGCTGGCGAAGATGGTCGAGGAGTACCGCGAGGCGCATCCGCCCGCGGAGCCCACCCGTCCGGTGATCCGCCCGATCGCGCGCAACGAGACCGGCTTCACCGTCGTTCCCGATCCCGAAGTTCCCGGTGGATTCATCGTGCGCGGCGAGCGCCCGGAGCGCTGGGTCCGCCAGACGGCGTTCGACAACGACGAAGCCGTCGGCTACCTCGCCGACCGGCTGGCACGGCTCGGCGTCGAGGCCAAGCTGGTCAAGATGGGCGCGCAGCCCGGCGCCTCGGTCACCATCGGCGACGTCAGCTTCGACTGGGAGCCGCAGACCGCAGCCGGCGTCGACGTCGTGCGCACCGGCCGAGGCACCGACGCCCGCCTGGACCAGGTCGATCGCGTCGGCGCCGAAGAACGCCGCCATGCCAAGAAGGTCCGTCGGGGGCTCGCTTCCGACGACGACGACTTCTGATCTTTTCGAGGAGAGTTGTGAGCGACACGCGAGAGGTCATCTCCGACGCACGCAGCGTGGTGGTCAAGATCGGCTCGTCGGCGATCACCAGCCTGGTGGGCGGCCTCGATCGTGGCAGGCTCGACCGGCTCGCAGACGCGATCGAGTCGCGGATGCGGTCGGGTTCGAGCGTCGTGGTGGTGTCGTCCGGGGCTGTCGGCGCCGGACTCGCGCCGCTGGGACTCACCACGCGGCCCCGCGATCTGGCCACGAAGCAGGCGGCGGCCAGCGTGGGGCAACTCGCCCTCGCTCACGCGTGGGGCACCTCGTTCGCCCGGTACGACCGGACCGTCGGACAGGTGCTGCTCACCGCGGACGACATCGCCCGCCGCACCCAGCACCGGAACGCCCAGCGCACCCTCGATCGTCTGCGCGCCCTCGGGGCCGTGCCGATCGTGAACGAGAACGACACCGTCGCGACCGCGGAACTGCGGTTCGGTGACAACGACCGGCTCGCGGCTCTCGTCGCGCATCTCGTCGGGGCGGACGCGCTGATCCTGCTGTCGGACGTCGACGGACTGTACGACGGTGATCCACGGAAGGGCGGGGCCCACTTCATTCCGGAGGTCACCAGTCCGGAAGACCTCGACGGTGTCGTCGCCGGGTCGGGCGGCGCACTCGGTACCGGGGGCATGGCCTCCAAGCTGTCCGCTGCGCGGCTCGCCGCGGACTCCGGTGTGCCGGTGCTGCTCGCCGCGGCATCGGACGCCGCCCGGGCACTGACCACCGCGGACGTCGGGACGGCGTTCTCGGCGCGTCCCGATCGTCTGTCTGCCCGGCTGTTCTGGGTGCGGCACGCCGCCGATACCCACGGCGCGCTGCATCTCGACGAGGGTGCCGTCCGCGCGGTCGTCGATCGCCGCCGGTCGTTGCTGCCCGCCGGAATCACCGGTACCAGTGGCAATTTCCACGCCGGCGATGTTGTTGCCCTCATCGCTCCGGACGGCCGCACCGTGGCCCGCGGCGTGGTTGCCTACGACGTGGCCGAACTCGATTTCATGATCGGTTTCTCCACCCGGAACCTGCCGGCCGATCTGCATCGTCCCGTGGTGCACGCGGACGATCTGGTGCGAATCTAGCTGTTACGCAGTCGGTGTCGGCTCGGCGACGCGGGATGTCAACGCCGCGAGCGATTCCGACGTTCCTGCCTCGATCTTGAGTGCGGCGAGAGAGTCACCGCGCGTCGGTCCCCGATTGATGATCGCCACCGGAATGTCGCGTGCCACGGCGTGCCGCACGAACCGCAACCCGGACTGCACGGTCAGCGAACTCCCGGCGACGACGAGTGCGTCGGCCTCGTCTATCACCCGGAAGGCGTCGTCCACACGCGGCCGGGGCACGATCTCACCGAAGTACACGATGTCCGGTTTCAGCATCCCGCCACATCGTTCGCAGTCGACCACGACGAAGCCGTCGGTATCGGCCACGACCGCGTCCGCGTCGGGCGCCACCTCGAGTCCCGTGATCGCGCGGGCGCGTTCGGCAAACCCCGGGTTGGCGCCGGTGAGGCGTTCGTGGAGGGTGAATCGGGAGATCCTATGCTGACAGGCCAGGCAGCGAACCTGCGCGTACGTGCCGTGCAGATCGATGACGCGGCGACTGCCCGCCTTGGTGTGCAGGAGATCGACATTCTGGGTGATCACGCCGGTGACGCACCCGGCGCGCTCGAGCGCGGCCAGGGCGCGATGACCGACGTTGGGGCGGGCGGCGTCCATATGCCTCCAGCCCACGTGGTTGCGTGCCCAGTAGCGGCGCCGGAACACCGGGTCTCCGACGAACTGCTGGATCGTCATCGGGTTACGCGGCGGAGAATCCGGTCCGCGGTAGTCCGGAATGCCGGAGTCGGTGGAGACGCCGGCGCCGGTGAGCACGGCGACCCGTCTGCCGTCCACCAGGGACCACAGGGAGTCGAGGGAAGGTCGAACGTCGATCACCCCTTCTACGGTAGGCCGTCGTTGCCGACCGGCGAGCGGGGGAGCAGTGCACGCACCGCGTCGATCGTGTCCGCCTCTGCCGGCGATTTGTCCGGGCGGTAGCGCAGTACCCGCGCGAATCTGAGCGCCACCCCGCCCGGATAGCGCGTGCTGACCTGGGCACCGTCGAGTTCGATCTCCACTACCAGGCGCGGTTCGAGATAGACGGTGTGCTCGTCCCGGTGCGACTCGTGTAGCGGGAATTCGGCTGTCTGCCACCGCAGCAACTCGTCGGTGAGGCCCTTGAACGTCTTTCCCACCATGATCGGCGGGCCGCCGTCGGGATCGCGCGCGCCCAGATGCAGGTTCGACAGATATCCGGTCCGGCGCCCATAACCCCACTCGGCGGCCAGCACCACCAGATCGAGTGTGTGCTCGGGTTTGACCTTCTGCCACGCGCGTCCGCGCCGACCCGCGTTGTAGGGGGACGTGAGGGATTTCACCATGACGCCTTCGTGCCCGTGATCGAGCGACGCCGCGAGGTGCGCCTGCGCACGCTCCGGGCCGGGCGCCGTCACCGCAGGTATCCGGTGTCGCGCGGCCACACGGTCGAGGGCGGCCAGTCGTTCGGACAGGGGAGCGTCGAGGAGGTCGTCTCCGTCGAGGTGCAGGCAGTCGAAGAAGTACGGATGCAGCAGCAGTTCGCGCTCGCTGCGTGCGCCGAATCGGCTCATGGTCTCCTGGAAGGGGCGGGGACGGCCGGAATCGGTCAAGGCGAGCGTCTCCCCGTCGAGCACCACACTGGTGCACGGCAGGCCGGCGACGAGGTCGACCAGTTCCGGTACGGACCCGGTGATGTCGCGCAACGTACGCGTGAAGATCCGTACCTCGTCTCCCGCACGATGAACCTGGATGCGTGCGCCGTCGAGTTTGTACTCCACACTCACCTCGCCGCCGAGTTCGGTGAGCGCGGAGGTGAGGGACTCGGCCGGCGAGGCAAGCATGGGCCGTACCGGCCGGCCCACCTCGATCCGGAACGCGGCCAGGGCGTCGAGCCCGCCCTCGAAGGCCGCCGCTGCCGTGCCGCTGAGCCGTCCGGAGAGCATGAAGGCGCGCCGCACCGCGTCGAGGGGAAGGTCTGCTGCCGCGGCCACGGCATCGGTCATCACCCCTTCGAGCGCCCCTTGACGTAGATCGCCGCCGAGCAGACGAACGAGGAAATGCTGTTCGCCGGCGGTTGCGCGTGAGAACAATTCGTCGAGCTGTGCTCGACGTGTCGCAGCAGAACCCGGGCCCGACATCGTCGCGAGGGAGTCGAGGATCGCGGCCACCTCGGAGACTTCGAGCGTCGCCGTGCCGGCCGGCGACAGATCGAGGCCCGCGAGCGTGCGGAAACCGACTCCGATCCGTCCCTGGGCCAGCTCCCCGGACAGCCACGACACCACCGATTCGACTTCGGCCGGATCGGCGCGCACGAGCAATGCGCGCAACGCCTCGGTCTTCGCGCGCCGTGAGCGGGTCCCCGCCACCGCGTTCGATGTCTCCACCACGCTCTCGAGCAACACAGCTCGACGGTAACGCGCGCCAGGGATCACGGCACCGGAAAGTGCTGCGGTGTGGTGTCCGGCGCGCGAGGATGGGTGCACGCCGGCGGGCCGCACGCGGTGGCCCGTGGGTACACGAGGAGGGACCGCATGGGGAAGGACTCGTCGGAGGCCGTCGAACTCGAAGCCGACGGCCGTACGGTTCGGCTGTCGCATCCCGAGCGTGTGTACTTCCCCGAAGTCGGTGTCACCAAGCTCGACATCGCGAACTATTACCTGGCCGTGGGCGACGGCATCGTCCGCGCCTTGCGGGAACGGCCGTGCATGCTGCACCGGTTTCCGTCCGGCATCGAGGGGGAGAAGGTGCACCAGAAGCGGCTTCCCCATGGCGCGCCGGACTGGGTCGACACCGTCCGGGTCCACTTTCCGCGCTACAACCGCGACGCGGACGAGTTGTGCGTCACCCGCGTCGCCGACGTCGTGTGGGCCGTCCAGATGTCCACGGTCGAGTTCCATCCCTGGAACTCGCGCCGCGCCGACGTCGAACGTCCCGACGAGTGGCGCATCGACCTGGACCCGATGCCCGACTGCGGATTCGATCGCGTGGTGCGCGTGGCCGGAGTGGTACAGGAAGTCCTCGCCGAACTGGGCGCGGTCGGCTGGCCGAAGACGTCGGGTGGCCGGGGACTGCACGTCTACGTCCGGATCGAGCCCCGATGGGGGTTCGACGACGTACGCCGGGCCGCATGGGCATTCGCGCGGGAAGTCGAACGACGAGCGCCCCGGGATGTGACGACCACCTGGTGGCGTAAGGACCGCGACCAGTCGGCCGTGTTCGTCGACTACAACCAGAACGCGCGCGACCACACCCTCGCGAGCGCGTACTCGATTCGCGGGGTGGCCGACGCCCGTGTCTCGACGCCGGTCCGCTGGGAGGAAGTGCCCGATGTCGACCCGCGGGAATTCACGGTCGCGACCGTCCCGGACCGGTTCGCGAAATACGGGGACCTGCACGCGGGGATCGACGACGCCGTCTTCTCGCTCGACGCTCTTCTCGAATGGGCCGACCGGGACGAGGCGGAGAACGGGGATATCGGTCGCGCCGGTTCGTGACCCCGCACCGAGGCGCGCTCAGTACCCGGCGCTCGGGTCGATCACAGCGACGGGATCGAGCCCGGACGCGAACCGGGTGACGTTCTCCGTGACGTGCTCGAGGTAGGCGGGGATGCGTACCGCCGGGGGGTTGGAGTCGTGGGGTGTGATCATCGCATTCGGCATCGACCAGAGGGGGTGACCGTCGGGGAGAGGTTCCGGGTCGGTGACGTCCAGACCCACTCCCGCGATGGTGCCCTGTCGTAGCGCCTCCACCAGTGCCTCGGTATCGATGAGGCGTCCCCGGGCAACGTTGATCACCCACGCGGTGGGTTTCATGGCGGCAAGTTCCGGGGCGCCGACGAGTTGTTCGGTCTCGGTGGTCGAGGGTGCGGCGACGACGAAATGGTCTGCGAGGTGCCAGATCTCGTCGATCCTCTCGACGGGGTAGGTTTCGACAGCGCCGGGTACGGGACGGCCGCTGCGGGTCACGGCCAGGGCGCGTGCGCCCAGTGCCGCGAGCATGGGGATCAGTGCCCGGCCGATGCCACCGGCGCCGATGATGCCGATGGTGGATCCTCGCAACGTCCCGAGGGTGGGAAAGAAGGCCTCGGGCTCCCAGGAGGTTGCCTCGAGGTGGGCCGGCAGTGCCCGCACCCCGGCGAGCAGCAGCATGAGCGCGTGCTCGGCAACGGTCGCCGAGTACGCACCCGCGGCGGAGGTCCACATCACTTGCGGATGAGCCCGGACGATTCCTTCGGACAGCCAGCGCTCGACCCCGGCCGCCGGAAGCTGAACCCAGCGCACGGACCGGGGGAGCGACTCGGGAAACGAGTCGGGTCCGTCGGTCCAGACCAGCGCGTCGGGCGCGTCGTCGAGGTCGCACACCACCCCACCGCCACTGGTGACGGCTCGGACGAAGCGCTCGTCCGGCGCCGGACCGACAGCAATGCGGGGCGAGCGCTCGAAAGTCATGATTCGACTCTAAGCGCCCGCCCCGCAATTGGTCACGTGCTCGCGTCGCGCGCGGCGACCACCCGGGTGGGTATCAGGCAGGTTCTTCGACGAGCGGGTAGACACCGTTCTCGTCGTGGACCTCGCGACCCGTCACCGGAGGATTGAACACGCACATCATCCGCATCGTCGTGCGCGGCAGGACGCGGTGGCGTTCGTGGCCGTTGAGCAGGTACATCGAACCCGGACCCAGCTCGTACTCCACGTCGTTGTCCAGGTCCTGGAGGGTGCCCTCGCCTTCCACCAGCCACACCGCCTCGATGTGGTTCGCGTAGTGGAACTCGTTGACGGTGCCCGCCTTGATGGTCGTCTCGTGGAACGAGAAACCGACCTTGTCGCCGGCGAGCACGATCCGCTTGCTGGTCCAGTTGCCGTCTTCGGACGTGACGTCGCGATCGGTACCGGTGATCTCTTCAGTCGTACGAACGATCATGGGTGTCGAAAATCCTTAGGGGTGAGGGTTTCTCGGGAAAGGGGGAGCGGACTTCGCTCAGGCCTGCACCTTCGCGGTGGCCTCGGCGAGGATATTGAGTCCGAACTCCAGCTCGTCGTCACTGATGGTCAGCGGCGGAAGGAGCTTGACCACCTCGTCGGACGGCCCCGAGGTCTCCGCGAGAAGACCCTCCTCGAAGGCGAGCTCGCAGACCTTCTGTGCGTTCTCGTGCTTCTCGAACACCAGTCCCTGGACGAGACCGCGACCGCGCGTCGAGACGCCGTCGAACATGTCGGACAGGTTCATGAACGTCTGCCGGATGCGCTCGCCCTTGCGCAGCGTTTCGCGCTCGAGCTTGTCGTCGGCCCAGTAGTGCTCGAGGGCGGCGGTAGCGGTGACGAACGCCGGATTGTTCCCACGGAAGGTGCCGTTGTGCTCGCCCGGACCCCAGACGTCGAGTTCGCGCTTGAACAGCGTCAGTGCCAACGGCAGACCGTAGCCACCGATCGACTTCGACAGCGTGACGATGTCGGGGGTGATCCCGGCGACCTCGAAGGAGAAGAACGGGCCGGTGCGGCCGCATCCCATCTGCACGTCGTCGACGATCAGCAGGATGTCGCGTTCCTGGCACAGATCCGCCAGCGCGCGAAGCCATTCGGGGCGGGCGATATTGACGCCGCCTTCACCCTGAACGGTCTCGACGATGACCGCGGCGGGGCGGTTGAGGCCGCTGCCGGCGTCGTCGAGCACGCGGGAGAACCACTGGAAGTCCTCGGTGACTCCGTTGAAGTAGTTGTCGAACGGCATCGGGGTCGCGTGCACCAGCGGGACGCCGGCACCCGCGCGCTTCATGGAGTTGCCCGTGACCGACAGAGCGCCGAGCGTCATACCGTGGAAGGCGTTGGTGAAGTTGATGACCGACTCGCGCCCGGTGACCTTGCGGGCAAGCTTGAGTGCGGCCTCGACCGAGTTCGTGCCGGTAGGACCGGGGAACTGGACCTTGTAATCGAGCCCGCGGGGCTTGAGCACGAGCTGTTCGAACGTCTCGAGAAGGCGCCGCTTCGCGACGGTGTTCATGTCGAGGCCGTGGGTGATGCCGTCGCTCATGATGTAGTCCACGAGCGCGGACTTGAGGATCGGGTTGTTGTGCCCGTAATTGAGGGCGCCGGCGCCCGCGAAGAAGTCGAGGTAGTCCTTGCCGCTCTCACTGCGGAGCCAGGATCCGGACGCTTTTTCGAATACGGTGGGCCAGCTGCGGCTGTAGCTGCGCACTTCCGACTCGAGATGCGTGAAGATATCCATGTCGCCCGTCGTGCCGGGCTTGTGTTCCAGGATGGTCATGTGGTGGTCCTCCTGCGATATTTAAGAAACTCGAAGTGATCGATACCCGAATCTCGGGTGATCACTCTCCGATCGTGTAAAGATCCTCAGCCAGATGAGAATCCGGAAAATCGTCGGGCGCGAACAAATCGCTCCGGGTGATATGGGTTCCGCGGCGGCGAGCCAATGCGGTGAACATCGCGATCGACGCTGCGTTGTCGGGACTCACCGTGGTCTCGAGGCGGGTGACGCCGAGGGGGGCGAGCCTGTCGAGCAGAGTGTCCAGCATGCGGCCTGCGACGCCACGACCGCGCTGATCGGCGTCGACGGCGACCTGCCATACGAACAACGTCTGTGGCGACTCGGGTCGCAGGTATCCGGTCACGAAACCGACGGCGCGGTCGTGCTCGTCGGTGGCGACCACGGAAGACTCGGCGAAATCACGGCACCACAACACATACGCGTAACCGGAATTGACATCGAGTACCTGGGAGTCGCGGGCGATCTGCCACAGCCGTTTTCCGTCGGCGATGCGCGGACTCCGGAAACTCAATTCAGCCGGCTCTACAGATGGGGTACTACTTTCCGTAACGGGCTTCATAAGTCCTCGTAACTTAACAAGATTTGATGTCGAATTCACCCGTTTCGCCTGGCTCGGGTGCTAAAGTCCGCGCTTCGTGCAGGTAGGACATGTGGTGTGATACCGGTCACGAACATGTAGCGTCTGGTCTCCTCGTAGCGATTACTTCGGGCTCGCGAGCGCGAACGGCAGCACCGCGTCGGCTCCGGCGGCGACGAGAGTCCTCGCCGCCATCGTGAGCGTCCAGCCGGTGTCGGTCACCGCATCGACGAGAAGGATCGGACCGCGCACTCCGCTGAGATCGGGCGTCTCCCACGCATCGACGAGCGCGGCGATCCGGTATGCCGAATTCGCGGCCGTCGCAGGGGGATGCCCCGTTCGGCGACGTAATACACCTAAATCCTGAAGTCGGCCCAGTTGTGACAGACGCGACGCGAGCGAGGCGGTGAGCACCGGGTGGTCCGGGGACTCGACGGCCATCACCGCGGTGGGTCGTTGCGCCCAATCCCAGGACGCGAGCACTGCCACCGACGCCTGCACCACCGCGTCGGGAACGGGACCGTCCGGAGCGTCGAGAAGCGCACGCAGGCGGGGACCCCAGCCCAGATCCGACAGTCTTCCCAGAACGCGCCCGGGCTCGGGGCCGTCGGTGATGCGGCCCGAGAGCTTCACACCGAGCGTCGCCATGCCCGTCGGCCACTGCCGTCGCGGGGGGAGGTCGACGCCGGGGCGCTCGAGGCGAGCCTTCGTCCTGGCCACCTCCGCCTCGTCCACGACGTCGGACCATCGCGACCCCGTGCAGTTGTCGCACCGGCCGCATCCCGGGGTGTCCGCGGTGAGTTCCGGATCGTCGAGCTGGCGGCGAAGGAAGACCATGCGGCACTCGGTGGTGCGCTCGTACTCGATCATCGCGTTCTGTTCGGCGGTGCGGGCTTCTTCGAGGCGGGCATACCGCTCGGCGTCGTACACCCACGGTTGTCCCGTCGCGATCCAACCGCCCTTCACCCGGCGGACCGCTCCGTCCACGTCCAGCACCTTGAGCACCATCTCGAGCCGTGACCGGTTGAGGTCGACACGCGGCTCCAATGCCTGGGTCGACAGCGGCCGTTCCGGGTCGAGCGCCTCGATGACCCGGCGCACCAGCGACTCTTCCGGGAACGCCACGGAGGCGAACCACTGCCAGATCTGCCGGTCCTCGGGGCCGGGGAGAAGCACGACTTCCGCGCGGTCCGTCGAACGGCCGGCCCGGCCGACCTGCTGGTAATAGGAGATAGGAGAGGACGGCGCCCCGAGATGGACGACGAAGCCCAGATCGGGCTTGTCGAACCCCATGCCCAGCGCCGACGTGGCGACCAGCGCCTTGACGCGGTTGGCCAGAAGGTCCGACTCGAGCTGCTCCCGTTCGGCCGGGTCGGTCTGACCGGTGTACGCGGCGACGGCGTAGCCGTGGTCCGACAGCAGTGCCGCGAGATCGCGTGCGGCCGACACCGTCAGCGTGTACACGATGCCCGAACCCGGAAGCTCGTCCAGATGCTGGGCCAGCCAGGCCGCACGACGAGCCGGTTCGTCGATGCGGACCACCGACAGGTGCAGTGAGGGGCGGTCCAGTCCGCCGCGCAGAACGAGTGTTCCGTCGGACGACGACGCCGGCTCTCCGGGCACACCCGACCGGACCTGAGCGCCGACTCCCAGTTGCGCGGCGACGTCGGCGACCACCCGATCGTTGGCGGTCGCGGTGGTGGCCAGAACCGGCACTCCGTCGCCGAGGTCGGCGACGAGCGTGCGGATACGCCGGTAGTCGGGACGGAAATCGTGGCCCCAGTCCGATACACAGTGCGCTTCGTCCACGACGACGAGACCCGCGTCGCGTGCGAGAGCCGGGAGCACCTGATCGCGGAAGTCGGGGTTGTTGAGCCGTTCCGGACTGACGAGCAGGACGTCGACATCACCGGACCGGATCCGTTCGTGGATCTCGTCCCACTCCGTCATGTTGCCGGAGTTGATGGTCGCGGCCCGCACACCTGCTCGTTCGGCGGCGGCGACCTGGTTGCGCATCAGTGCCAGCAGTGGGGACACGATCACCGTCGGGCCGTGTCCGTGCGCCCGCAGCAGTTTGGCGGAGATGAAATAGACGGCGGATTTTCCCCAACCGGTGCGCTGGACCACGAGTGCCCGGCGGCGCTGGACGACGAGCGCCTCGATCGCGGTCCACTGGTCGTCGCGCAAGCGGGCGTCCGGTCCGGCAAGCTCTCGGAGGAGGTGTTCGGCGTCGTCGCGCAGACCGTCGGTGGGGATGCTCATTGCCCCATCGTGCCCGACATCACCGACTCGTACGGTGGCACTGCGAATCGGAGCGGCCCACCGTCGGCGGGTCGGGTACGCGTTTTTTCACGACGAGTGGCGCGTTCGTTCGGTGAGCGGTGCCGAGTGAGCGACGAACGCATCCAACGGTTGTCCTCCGTCCGCCTGCCCTGCGCCACCGTCCGCGCGACGCGCGGCGCCCGGGAACCTTGTGCGCAGAGCCGAAAGTATCTGTCACACAAGATGTTTGCCCGACAAGGTGGCGTATACGATACGACGCCGGACGCCGGCCGCAACGTGATCGGGATCGCGCCCGTTCGGCGAGTGTGATCGGCGAGTCTCTCGGCCCCTCTATCCTCATCGCCATGCACGCACCCACCCTTTCCTCTGCGCCGTCGAAGGCGGAGACAGTCGCCGGAGTCACCTCCGCGGGCCGCATCCGCAACGAATCCTTCAGGCGCAAGATCGTTTCCGCAGAGGAGGCGGTGCGGCACATTCGCTCCGGCGACACCGTCGCGATCAGTGGCTTCGCGAGCGCGGGTACCCCCAAGCGGGTCACTCCGGCACTGGCCGAGCACATTCGCCGTGCTCGGGCGGGCGGTGACGACTTCACGATCAATCTTCTCACCGGAGCCTCGGTGTCGACGGAGACCGAACGGTTGCTCGCCGAGGCGGACGGCATCGCTCTGCGCATGCCGTACCAAGCCGAGCCGACCGCGCGCGGACGTATCAACGACGGCCGCATGGATTACGTCGACATCCACCTGTCGCACGTGGCGCAGCAGGTGTGGGAGGGCTACTACGGGCACGTCGACGTCGCGGTCGTCGAAGTCTCCGGCATCACCGAGTCCGGTGAACTGATCCCCGCCACCTCCGTGGGAAACAACAAGACGTGGCTCGATGTCGCCGAGAAGATCGTGCTCGAGGTCAATTCCTGGATCCCCGATGCCATGGCCGGTGTCCACGACATCTACTACGGCACCGCGCTCCCGCCGCACCGCACCCCGATCCACCTCACCGATGTCGAGGACCGGATCGGGCAGCAGACCTTCCGGGTCGACCCGGCGCGCGTGGTCGCGGTGGTCGAGACCGATGTGTCGGACAGCGCGAACCCGCTGACGGCGCCGGACGCGACCAGTCAGGCCATCGCCGGGCATGTGCTCGACTTCTTCGCGCACGAGGTGGCCGCCGGGCGCCTCCCCGCCGACACTCTGCTGCCGCTGCAGTCCGGTGTCGGCAACGTTGCCAACGCGGTGCTCGCCGGGCTCTCCAGCGGGCCGTACCGCGGGCTGACGTGCTACTCGGAGGTCATCCAGGACGGCATGCTGGAACTCATCGCGAACGGGACGGTGCGCTACGCGTCGTCCACCGCCCTCGCGCTGTCCGAGGCGGGCCTCGACGAGTTCGTGCGCAACATCGACTTCTACCGCAACCACATCGTGCTGCGCCCCCAGGAGATCAGCAACCATCCCGAGATCGTGCGCAGGCTCGGGATCATCGCCATGAACGGGATGCTCGAGGCCGACATCTACGGCAACGTCAATTCCACCCATGTCATGGGCACGCGCATCATGAACGGCATCGGTGGCTCGGGTGACTTCACCCGCAACGGTTACCTGTCGATGTTCCTCAGCCCGTCGACCGCGCGCAACGGCGCGATCTCCTCGATCGTGCCGATGGTGCCGCACGTCGACCACACGGAACACGACGTCCAGGTGATCGTCACCGAACAGGGCCTCGCCGACGTGCGCGGCCTGTCGCCGCGCCGGCGGTCCCGGGTGGTCATCGAGCGTTGTGCCCATCCCGATTTCCGGGCGGAACTACACGACTACGTCGATCGGGCCGAGGCGCTGCCCGGGGCCGGTCAGACGCCACACCTTCTCGACGAGGCGTTCTCGTTCCACAGCCGGTTCCAGCGCACCGGCACGATGCGCGCGGCCGCCGGGCAGTAACGGCACAGCCGCATCGGCAGCGGGTGACGGTTCAGGGCCCGCCGATCGGGGCGGGATCGATCTCCTGCTGGGGGAGCGTCTCGGCGATGGATGCCGAAACGTCTTGCAGCGGTGTCGGTCCCGACCCGTTGGGTACCGTCAGCGCGACGTAGACGGGACGGTCGACGGCGAACCACGTGCTCGCGTCGATGCCCTGCTGTGCGCCCGAGATCTCGAACCACTGGACCTGGTCGATGACCGTCAGCGCCGCGGCCTGATCGAATTCGGCGGGCCGCTCGAGTCCGCATCGCAACACGACCTCCCCGCCGTCTGCGGACTGCCACGCCGCGGCGCCGGCCGGTGCGGGATCGGCGAGTTCGGCGCGCGTGTAGTCGCCGAGATCCTCGGGCAGCGCGCCGACCAGTGAGGTGCAGGATTCCGACTCGGCGTCGGGGGCGGGCACCGGACCCAGCCCGACCGGAGAGTTGACCGGGGTGCGCGCGACGAACACGGCGGCAACCACCACGCCCACCAGCAGTGCCACCGGCAGCGCGATCGCAGTCGCGATCAGTGCGGGATGGCGACGCGGTTCGGAGGGTGTCGTCTGCTCGGACCCGGCGGTGTCGGCGGGTTCCTGCTCGTCAGGACCCTGGTCGCCGGGTTCCTGCTCGGAAGAATGTGTGTTGTTCATGGTGTCCAGCGTCGGAGGGATGATGTCGGCAACGGTAGCGTGGAACGAACGTAGCAGGGGGCGTACCGGCCCGTATCCGCTGCCGACCGAGAAAGAGGCGCCCATCACCGTGGCAGATCAGACCGGCCCCACCGTCTCCGACATCGGCGAGTTTCCCGCCATCGCCCGTGCGATCGCGGGACGACGGCAACCCCGCACGACCCTGGTAGGACCGGGGCACGACTCTGCGGTCGTCGCCGCGGCCGACGGGAGAATCGCGGTATCCACCGACATGCTGGTCGAGGGCCGGCACTTTCGCTTCGACTGGTCGAGCCCGCACGAGGTCGGACGCAAAGCCGTCGCGCAGAACGGTGCCGATGTCGCCGCGATCGGGGCCCGGCCGGTCGCGTTCGTCGTGGGACTCGGCTGCCCGCCGGAGACGCCCGCCGCCGTGCTCGACGAGATCTCCGCAGGCATCGGTGAAGCAGCCGAAGCGCTCGGAGCAGGAGTTGTCGGCGGCGATCTCGTCCAGGCGCGCGAGGTGATCGTGTCGGTCACGGTCCTCGGTGACCTGGAGGGTCGTGCGCCGCTGCTGCGCTCGGGTGCCCGCCCCGGGGACGTCGTGGCTCTCGCCGGGAATGTGGGGCGGTCGGCAGCAGGTCTCGCCGTGCTCGTCGCCGGCCTCGACGGTTATCGGGATCTCGTCGACGCGCACCGCGTGCCCTCACCCCCGTACGACGCCGGCCCCGCCGCCGCCGATGCCGGTGCCCGCGCCGGAACCGACATCTCCGACGGTCTCGTCGCCGACCTCGGGCACATCGCCACCGCGTCGGACGTTGCGATCGATGTGGATCGCGCCGCGATCACACCCGACGAGCGTCTCGTCGCCGCCGGGGCGGAGTTGGGCGCGGACCCGTGGGAATGGGTGCTCGCAGGCGGCGAGGATCACGCGCTGGCAGCGTGCTTCCCGCCGGGCGTGATGCTGCCCAGCGGGTGGCGGCGCATCGGAACCGTGCGGCAGGGGCGCGGGGTGACCGTCGACGGCAGGCCTCCGGCCGGTCCCGGAGGGTGGCACAGCTTTTCGCCCGGTACCTCGAGATAGGTTGGGCGACATGGCTCTCTATGCACTCGGTGATCGCGTTCCCGATATCCACCCCGATGCCTGGATTCATCCCGATGCGGTCGTGATCGGAAACGTCACACTCGGTGCCCGCGCGTCGGTATGGCCCACGGCGGTCCTGCGCGCGGACTACGGGACGATCACCATCGGTGAGGAAACCAACATCCAGGACGGAACGATCGTCCACTGCACCGCGATCGAGCCCACCGTCATCGGCGCGCGGTGTGTGGTGGGGCACAACGTGCACATCGAGGGCGCGACGATCGGCGACGGCGCTCTCATCGGATCCGGATCGCTCGTCCTCAACGGATCGACCATCGGCGCCGGCGCCCAGGTTGCCGCCGGAGCGCTGATCCCGCCGCGATTCGAGTTGCCGGCCCGCCGGATGGCGATGGGCGTGCCCGCAAAGGTTCGCGACGGAGTCGAGATCCCGGAAGGCCACTTCGACGCGAACGCGAAGATGTATGCGGCCAACGCCGAGTACTACCGCACCGCACTGCGTCGCCTCGACTGACCGGGCCACCATCGTGTCGGGGGAAACCAGTGCACGACCCGCGACAACAAGCACGAATCAGGAGCAGGAGAACGTGACAGAGCAGGCCGCCCGAGTGAGCAAGCCGTTGTCCGAGATCATCGAGCCCGGCTGGGCGCAGGCGCTCGCTCCGGTCGCCGACGACATCGCCTCGATGGGACAGTTCCTGCGGGCGGAACTGGCAGCGGGGCGTTCCTACCTTCCGGCCGGGGCCGATGTCTTGCGGGCATTCGCGCAACCCTTCGACGAGGTGCGGGTGCTCATCGTCGGACAGGATCCGTATCCGACTCCGGGACATGCTGTGGGGCTGAGCTTTTCGGTGGATCCGGCGGTACGGCCCATTCCCCGCAGCCTGACCAATATCTATCGCGAGTACACCGAGGATCTCGGATTGCCGCTGCCCCCGAACGGTGATCTCTCACCGTGGACCGAACGCGGCGTGCTGCTGCTCAACCGGGTTCTCACCGTAGCTCCGGGACAGGCCGCCTCACATCGGGGCAAGGGCTGGGAGAAAGTCACCGAGCAAGCGATCCGCGCGCTGGTTGCCCGTCGGGCACCGCTCGTCGCCATCCTGTGGGGTCGCGACGCCGGGACTCTCGTACCGATGCTCGGTGATGTGCCCACGGTGCAGTCGGCGCATCCGTCGCCGTTGTCGGCGTCGCGCGGATTCTTCGGGTCGCGGCCCTTCAGCCGGGCGAACGCGCTGCTCGTCGAACAGGGCGCGGAGCCGGTGGACTGGCGACTGGCCTGACCACCGGCACCGCACCGCACGTCGTCAGGAGCGAGCGCGCACAGCAGACCAGTCGGGGCGGCGCTTCTCGACGAACGAGTCGACGCCTTCGATGCCCGTGGGTGTGGTCGCGGCTGCCGAGATGGCAGCGGCTTCGGCGTCGAGATGATCGGAGAGCGACCGGGAATCGGACTCGGCGACGAGTTTCCGGATGGACGCGTACGACTGGGTCGGACCGTGAGCGAGGGTCCGGGCGATACGCAGCGCCTCGCTCCCGATCTCGTCGTCGGCCACCAACCTGCTGAGCAGTCCGAGCCGGACGCCTTCGTCGGCGTTGATCACCGCGTCGGTCATGATGATCTCCCGCGCGCGTGCAGGACCGACGATCCGGGGCAAGGTCCACGACATGCCGCCGTCGGGGGAAAATCCGATCGACGGGTAGGCGGCACGCATCTTGGTGCCGGGACCGGCGAGCGCGATGTCGGCATGCAGAACGATGCTCATGCCGGCGCCGGCGGCCCAGCCGTGCACAGCCGCGACGACCGGAACGCCGATCGCGTCGATCTCCCGGATGAAATCGTGGAACAGGTTCGCGATGTCGAACAGGTGCGCGCCCCGGTCCTCGGCACCCGCGAAGCCGCGGACGTTGCCGCCCGCGCAGAAATTGCTGCCCTCGCCGACGAGCAGGACCGCACCGATCTCGGGACCGGCGGCCCGGAGTGCCGCGGTGCCCTGTTCCATCCCCGCGGGGGACAGGGAAGTGCCGTGCTCGGCGGTGGCCACGGCGATCTGCAGCACGCCGTCCTCGATCTGCACGAGGGACTTATTGTTTTCGCTCATTCCGGCACACTATCCGGCACCCGACGCGAACGACGAAGGCCCCCTGCGCTTTCGCGCCGGGGGCCTTCGTCTGCAGCTCGACCTAGGTCAGCGCGTAACCTTGCCTGCCTTCAGGCAGGAGGTGCACACGTTGATCTTGCGGGTGTTGCCCGGGGCAACCTGAGCGCGGACGCTCTGGATGTTCGGGTTCCAGCGACGATTGGTACGCCGGTGCGAGTGCGAGACCGACTTCCCGAAGCCGGGGCCCTTGGCGCATACGTCGCAGACGGCAGCCATGTCGCGAACTCCTTGTGTGTCTAGTGGATAATGCATCTTCTCTGGTCTTGCTTCGCGTCCTACAAACACGGGGAACAGGGTCACCCGTGCGAGGCAACCCAATCAGCTTAGCGAACTCCACGGCGGATGACCAAACCGGACGTATGCACGACCCCCGGCTACTCTTTCGGGCAGAGGATGAACAGCGACGTAGAGGGGTGTGAGCTGGTGCTCGAGGTCGGGGACACGGTCGGCGGGCGCGCGCTGCGGCGATGGGCCGAGATCGCGCTCGAAGCCCTCGAAGAGCGCCGCCACGAGATCAACACCCTCAACGTCTTCCCTGTTCCGGACGGCGATACCGGCACCAACCTCGTGCTCACTCTCCAGTCCGCCGTCGAGAACATCGGTGGCCCCGTCGACGGTGCGCTCACCGCGTGGGACGTGTCGGAGCGCCTGGCACGCGGCGCGTTCCTCGGCGCCCGGGGGAACTCGGGAGTCATCGTCGCCCAGGCCTTGCGAGGAGTCGCCGACGCCATGTCCGGGCACACCACCGTCGACGGCCGCGGACTCGCGGACGCACTGGCGCGGGCGTCGACACTGGTGATGAAAGCGCTGAGCACGCCCGCCGAAGGCACCATCGTCAGTGTCCTCGACGCCGCGGCGGACGGTGCGGAACGTGCGGCCCGTGACCCCGGTGCCACGGTCTGCGACGTCACGGTGGCCGCCGCCGACGCTGCAGCGGACGCCCTGCAGCGAACCCCTGCGCAACTCGACGTACTGGCCGAAGCGGGAGTCGTCGATGCCGGCGGCCTCGGACTCGTGATACTCCTCGACTGCCTGGTCGAAGTCACCACCGGGCAACGGCCCCGCCGTCGCATCCAGGTCACCGGACCACCCGTCCCGGCGGCGGCGAGTTCCGCGTCCGAACCCTCCCGTGCACCGCGGACCGAGACGCAGCAGGACTACGAAGTGATGTACGTCGTCGAGCGCGCCGAGATCGAGGACATCGACGTCCTCCGGGTCCGGCTCGACGCGCTGGGCGACTCGGTGGCGGTCGTCGGGGACGGCGCCGGGTCCTGGTCGGTCCATGTGCACTGCTGCGATCCCGGCGCTGCGGTGGAAGCCGGACTCGCCGCCGGTTCCCTGATCCGCATCGACATCACGTGCTTCGCGCTGGACGCCGCGACAGGCGACGCGTGCTCGGCGCAGCCCGGTATTCCCGCCACGGTGGTGCCGCTCACGGCAGTCGGTACCGCGCCGCGGGCTGTACTCGCTGTGGTGGCAGGCCACGGCACGAGGGAGTTGTTCGAATCCGAAGGTGCCGCCGTGTTGCACGCGGACACGGACTTCGGTCCGCACCTCCTCCTCGAGGCGATTCGCGCCCTGCCCAGCGGTGACGTGCTGGTCCTGCCGAACGGTTCACTGTCGGCGCAGGACGTCGTCGCCGTGGGTGTGCAGGCTCGGTCCGAGAACCGGAACGTGATGTTCCTGCCGAGTTCGTCGATGGTGCAGGGGCTGGCGGCGCTGGCCGTCCACGATCCCGGCCGCGCGACGGTCGACGACGCGTTCGCGATGTCCGAAGCCGCGGCCGCCGTCCGGTGGGGTTCGTTGCGCATAGCAGAGGAACGGGCTCTGACCTGGGTGGGAACGTGCGAGCCGGGCGACAGCCTCGGCTTGTCGGGACATGATGTCGTAGTCATCGAGCATGATCTGGTGGCAGCGGGAGTGTCTCTGCTCGACAAGATCCTCGCCGCGGGCGGAGAGCTCGTGACGATGCTGGTCGGCTCCGACGCTCCCGACGGACTTGCCGAGCAGCTGACCGAGCACCTCGATCGCCGTCATCCCGCGCTGGAGGTTGTGGTGTACCGGGGCGGCCAGTGCAGCGACCTGCTGCAGCTCGGCGTCGAGTAGTCGGTGCGCCGCGAGGGCCACCACACGGAATGCGGAAGGGACGGCAGTGGCGACACTCGCGGACCGGCTCGATCATCTCCTCGGGCACAAGACGGCGGATGCCCTGTCCGACGCGTTCGGGATGACCACGGTCGAGGACCTGCTGCGGCACTACCCGCACCGTTACGCGACGCAAGGAGCGGAACTCGGCGAGAGCCGCCCCGTCGAAGGCCAGCACATCACGATCATCGCGCGTGTCGAATCCGCCCAGGAAGTGCCGATGAAATCGCGCGCGGGCAAGCGACTCGCGGTCCGGCTGCGATCCGACCGGCACACCATCGACGTCACGTTCTTCAACCCGCACAAGGTCAAGCACAACATCAAACCGGGCGTCCGGGCGATGTTCTCCGGCACCGTCAAGTACTTCCGCGACAAGTGGAGCCTGACCCACCCCAGCTACGTGGTTCTGCCCGAACCTCGCACCGCCGACGACCTCGTCTCCGCAGCCCCCGCGCGCGTCCGAGGTGCGGGTGCGCTCGCCGGCCTCGCACGTACCGCGCAGGACGCGGCGGGTGTCGACATGTCGGTGTTCGACCGCGCGTTGATCCCGATGTACCCCGCGACCCGCGACGTCGAGTCGTGGACGGTGATGCGCTGTGTGCGCCAAGTCCTCGACCAGCTCGATCCCGTGGAAGACCCGCTGCCCGACTGGGTGCTGGCCGACCGGGGTTTCATCGGCCTCGACGAGGCGCTGCGCTCGGTCCATCTCCCCGACACCAAGGAGGAGGTGGACCGCGCCCGCGACCGGCTCAAGTTCGACGAAGCCACGGCCGTGCAGCTCGTGCTGGCGCAACGGCGCCACGACGTGGAGGTGCGCTCGGCACCGGCGTGCGCGCGCCGCGACGGGGGACTGGCCGAGGAGTTCGATCGGCGTCTGCCCTTCGAGCTGACCGCGGGCCAGCTCGCCGTCGCCGAAGAGATCTCCGCCGACGTGTCGCGTCCGCACCCGATGAACCGGTTGCTACAGGGCGAGGTGGGTTCCGGTAAGACGATCGTGGCGTTGCGGGCGATGCTGCAGGTGATCGACGCGGGACACCAGTGTGCGCTGCTCGCACCCACCGAGGTGCTCGCGGCGCAGCACGCCCGGTCATTGACCGCGATGCTCGGCGATCTGGCGTCGGCCGGAGAACTCGGAGCTCATGAACTCGCGACCCGCGTGACTCTGCTCACCGGCTCGATGAGTACGGCCCGGAAGCGGAAGGCGCTCAACGAGGCGGTCACCGGCGACGCCGGGATCGTCATCGGCACGCACGCGCTGATCCAGGACGGTGTGAACTTCTTCGACCTGGGACTGGTCGTCGTCGACGAGCAACACCGCTTCGGTGTCGAACAGCGTGATTCGCTGCGTTCCCGCGGCCGCGACGGCGCGTCCCCGCACGTGCTCGTGATGACCGCGACACCGATCCCGCGCACCATCGCGATGACGGTGCTCGGCGACCTCGAGGTCTCCACCCTCCGGGAACTGCCGCGTGGTCGTTCGCCGATCGTGAGCCGGGTGGTGCCGGCGAAAGTGCATCCGACGTGGGTCGACCGCGCCTGGGAACGCATCCGGGAAGAGGTCGCGGACGGCAGGCAGGCCTATGTGGTGTGCTCGAGGATCGGCGACGGAGATACCGACGAGGACCTCCCCGTCGACCCGGGCGAGCAGGGCGCCGCACCGGCCGGCAAGTCACGCGCACGCGCGTCCGGTGCGCAGGAGCCTCCCGAGACCACCTCCGTGCTCGAACTTCACGAGATGCTCGCCTCCGGCCCTCTCCGCGATCTGAACGTCGGGCTCCTCCACGGCCGGTTGCCCGCCGACGACAAGGACGCGGTCATGCGCGAGTTCAACGACGGTGCCGTCGACGTGCTCGTCTGCACCACCGTCGTCGAGGTCGGCGTCGACGTGCCGAACGCGACCGTGATGGTGATCGTCGATGCCGACCGATTCGGTGTGAGCCAGTTGCACCAGTTGCGCGGGCGCGTCGGCCGAGGTGGTCACCAGGGCTTGTGCCTGCTGGTGACCGACACGAAGCCGGGATCCCCGACGATGACCCGCCTCCAGGCGGTCGCGGGAACGACCGACGGGTTCGAACTCGCGCAACTCGACCTGCAGTTGCGCCGCGAGGGCGATGTTCTGGGCAAGGCGCAGTCAGGCACGGTGACCACGCTGCGTCTGCTTTCGCTCGTCGACGACGGGGACGTCATCGAAGCCGCCCGGGCGTTCGCGCGGACCGTCACCGATCAGGACCCGGGACTACGGGAGCACCCGGGTCTGGCGAGCATGGTGACGGCCGCGCTCGACACCGAGAGCATCGAGTATCTGGACAAGTCCTGAGCCGGGATTTCGGTGTTACGTTTCGCGCACCGTCTCCGGGAGCGGGCCGAGAGGTTACGGCGACAGGGCTGTGGGGATTGCCGGCGTGTTACCTCTGAGACGTCTGAATTGTTCCAGTCGTCACAGGTAGCCACACTTTCCCAGGATATGGAACCGGGGCAGCGATTCGATTGTTACGTCGCGGTACCGTCGTCCAATGTTCTCCAAAGTGCTTGTCGCCAACCGTGGCGAGATCGCGATCCGGGCGTTCCGTGCCGCCTACGAACTGGGCGCCGGAACTGTCGCGGTGTTCCCGTACGAAGACCGCAACTCGCTCCACCGCCTGAAAGCGGACGAGGCGTACCAGATCGGTGAGGAAGGCCATCCCGTCCGGACGTACCTGTCCGTGGACCGGATCGTCGACGCCGCCGTGTCCGCCGGGGCCGACGCGATCTATCCCGGTTACGGCTTCCTCTCGGAGAACCCCGAACTGGCAGCGGCATGCGCGAACGCCGGCATCACCTTCGTCGGCCCGCCCGCCGAGATCCTCGAGCTGACCGGAAACAAGGCGCGCGCGATCGCAGCGGCGAAAGCCGCCGGTCTGCCGGTGCTGGCGTCGTCGGAACCCTCCGCCGACGTCGACGCTCTGGTGGCCGCGTCCGAGAACATGCATTTCCCGATCTTCGTCAAGGCCGTCGCCGGTGGTGGCGGACGAGGCATGCGCCGCGTCGCCGAGCCCGACCAGTTGCGGGAGTCCATCGAAGCCGCGTCGCGTGAAGCCGACGCCGCCTTCGGCGATCCGACCGTGTTCCTCGAGCAGGCCGTGGTCAACCCCCGGCACATCGAGGTGCAGATCCTCGCCGACAACTACGGCAACGTCATCCATCTCTACGAGCGCGACTGCTCGCTTCAGCGCCGCCACCAGAAGGTGATCGAGTTGGCGCCCGCGCCGAACCTCGACCCCGCACTCCGCGATCGCATCTGCGCGGACGCGGTCGCGTTCGCACGGGAGATCGGTTACCAGTGCGCCGGCACGGTCGAATTCCTCGTCGACGAGCGCGGCAACCACGTGTTCATCGAGATGAACCCGCGCATCCAGGTCGAGCACACGGTCACCGAGGAGATCACCGACGTCGACCTCGTCCAGGCACAGCTGCGCATCGCAGCCGGCGAATCGCTCGAGGACCTGGGGCTGAGCCAGGACAAGATCACCATCCGCGGTGCCGCGCTGCAGTGCCGCATCACGACGGAGGATCCCGCCAACGGGTTCCGGCCCGATACCGGACGCATCACCGGCTACCGGACCCCCGGCGGCGCCGGTATCCGCCTCGACGGTGGCACCTCGGTGGGCGCCGAGATCTCGGCGCACTTCGACTCCATGCTCGTCAAGCTCACCTGCCGCGGCCGCGACTTCGACGCGGCGGTGGCGCGTGCCCGCCGCGCGGTCGCCGAGTTCCGTATCCGCGGAGTCTCCACCAACATCCCGTTCCTCCAGGCCGTCCTCGTCGACGAGGACTTCCGGGCCGGGCGCGTCAACACCTCGTTCATCGAGCAGCGCCCGCAGCTTCTGACGCTGCGCTCGTCGGCGGACCGCGGAACGAAAATCCTCACCTACCTGGCCGACGTCACGGTCAACAAACCGCACGGTGAGCGGCCGACCACGGTCTACCCGCACGACAAGCTGCCGGACATCGATCTGAGCACCCCGCCGCCGGCAGGCTCGCGGCAACGGCTTCTCGAACTCGGCCCCGAGGGGTTCGCACGCGCCCTGCGCGAGCAGAAGGCGGTCGGCGTCACCGACACCACCTTCCGCGATGCGCACCAGTCGCTGCTCGCGACGCGGGTCCGCAGCAAGGACCTGCTCACCGTCGCCGGGCACGTCGCCCGCATGACGCCCGAACTGCTCTCGATCGAGGCCTGGGGCGGCGCGACCTACGACGTGGCACTGCGCTTCCTGCACGAGGATCCGTGGGAACGGCTCGCCGCACTGCGCGAAGCGATCCCGAACATCAATCTCCAGATGCTCCTGCGGGGCCGCAACACCGTCGGCTACACCCCGTACCCCGAGGCCGTGACCCGTGCCTTCGTGCAGGAAGCCGCGGCCACCGGCATCGACATCTTCCGCATCTTCGACGCACTCAACAACGTCGATCAGATGCGCCCCGCGATCGACGCGGTCCGGGAGACCGGCACGACGATCGCCGAGGTCGCCCTCTCGTACACCGGTGATCTGTCGAACCCGAACGAGACGATCTACACCCTCGACTACTACCTGAAGCTGGCCGAGCAGATCGTCGAGGCCGGCGCGCATGTGCTCGCCATCAAGGACATGGCCGGACTTCTGCGCGCACCCGCCGCGGCCACTCTCGTGTCGGCATTGCGCAAGAATTTCGACCTCCCGGTGCATGTGCACACCCACGACACCCCGGGTGGCCAGCTGGCGACCTACCTCGCGGCGTGGCACGCGGGTGCCGACGCGGTCGACGGTGCGTCGGCGGCGTTGGCCGGAACGACGAGCCAGCCGGCGTTGTCGGCGATCGTGGCCGCAGCGGCGAACAGCGAGTTCGACACAGGCCTGGATCTGCAGGCCGTGTGCGACCTCGAGCCGTACTGGGAGGCGCTGCGCAAGGTCTACAAGCCGTTCGAGTCGGGCCTTCCGGCTCCGACCGGTCGTGTCTACACCCACGAGATTCCGGGTGGTCAGCTGTCGAACCTGCGTCAGCAGGCCATCGCACTGGGTCTCGGCGACCGCTTCGAAGACGTCGAGGCGGCGTACGCCGGGGCCGACCGCCTGCTCGGGCGGCTCATCAAGGTCACACCGTCGTCGAAGGTGGTCGGCGACCTCGCGCTGCACCTCGTCGGTGCGGGCGTGTCGGTCGACGAGTTCGCGGCGGACCCGGGCAAGTTCGACATCCCGGATTCGGTGATCGGATTCCTGCGCGGCGACCTGGGCACGCCGGCGGGCGGATGGCCCGAGCCGTTCCGCAGCAAGGCGCTGGCGGGCCGTGCCGACGCGAAGCCGGAAAAGCAGCTGACCGCGGACGAAGAAAAAGGCCTGGTCGCGTCGTCGTCCGAACGCCGGCGCACGCTCAACCGGCTGCTGTTCCCCGGCCCCGCCAAGGACTTCGAGAACCACCGCGAGCAGTACGGGGACACCACAGAGCTGTCCGCCAACCAGTTCTTCTACGGGCTCCGGCAGAGTGACGAACACCGGGTGCGCCTGGACAAGGGCGTCGAACTGCTCATCGGCCTCGAGGCGATCTCGGACGCCGACGAGCGCGGTTTCCGCACGGTGATGTGCATTCTCAACGGGCAGTTGCGCCCGGTGGCGGTGCGTGACCGCTCCGTCGCGTCCGAGGTGCCCGCGGCGGAGAAGGCCGACCGGAACCACCCCGGCCACGTCGCGGCGCCGTTCGCCGGAATGGTGACCCTGGTGGTCTCCGAAGGCCAGACCGTCTCGGCCGGCGACACCGTCGCCACCATCGAGGCGATGAAGATGGAAGCGGCGATCACCGCTCCTCGCGGAGGCCGCGTCGCGCGGGTCGCGATCGGTCCCGTGCAGCAGGTCGAAGGCGGCGACCTGCTCGTGGAGGTGTCCACCGCGGACAGCGCCGAGTGACACGCATCGTTGCCGGGACGGCCGGGGGGCGGCGCCTGAAGGTGCCGCCCCGCGGGACCCGGCCTACCTCGGAGCGGGTGCGCGAGGCGCTCTTCAGTTCGCTCGAAGCACGAATGGACCTCGACGGCGCCGCGGTCCTGGACCTGTTTGCCGGGTCCGGCGCACTCGGTCTCGAAGCACTGTCGAGGGGTGCTGCCCATGCCCTGCTCGTCGAATCGGATGCGAAAGCGGCCGCGGTGATCCGGGAGAACATCGCGACCGTGCGGGTGCCGGGAGCCGTCTTGCGTACGGCACCGGTGGCGGCGGTGCTCGCCGCTCCTGCCGATCGTGTGTACGACCTCGTGCTCGCCGACCCGCCCTACGCCGTGGACGAGCAGCAGATCGCGGCGATACTGGACGCGCTCCTTGCCGGCGGCTGGGTAAGGGAGGACTCCGTCGTGGTGCTCGAGCGGTCGTCACGATCACCGGAAACGGTGTGGCCGGACGCATTCGAGCCGGGACGTACACGTAGATATGGGGAGAGCAGGATCGAAATCGCTACCTGCTACGGTGCTGGGTCATGAGCCGCGCGGTCTGCCCAGGATCCTTCGACCCGGTGACCAACGGGCACCTCGACGTCATCGGACGGACTTCCCTCCAGTTCGACGAGGTCGTGGTGACGGTGGTGATCAACCCGAACAAACAGGGGATGTTCACCGTTCCGGAGCGACTCGACATGCTCGCCGAAGCGACATCGCATCTGGGGAACGTGACCGTCGATTCGTGGCAGGGCCTTCTCGTCGACTACGCGAAGGCGAACGACATCTCCGCGATCGTCAAAGGTCTGCGCGGCGCCAACGACTTCGACTACGAGTTGCAGATGGCCCAGATGAACCACAAGCTCACCGGTGTCGACACCCTGTTCGTAGCGACCAATCCCGCATTCGGTTACCTCTCCAGTTCACTGGTCAAAGAGGTCGCGACGTACGGGGGAGACGTGCACGACATGCTGCCCGCGGCCGTCCACGAACGGCTGCTCGCCCGCATCGCGGAACGGGCCGCTGCCCGCAACGGCGGCCGCTGAGCGAGACTTCTCACACTCTCTCCGGTTTCTCGCGGTTTCTCGACACACCGGCGCGGGGAACACCTGCTGGGGCCGCGCTGCGGCAGACTGGATGCGGCACGGTCGCAGCGGCCGGGTGAAGCGAGTGATTGGGGTAGAACGTGTACCGGGTATTCGAGGCACTCGACGAACTGGTCGCGATCGTCGAAGAGGCGCGCAGCGTCCCGATGACCGCGAGCTGTGTGGTTCCCCGCGGTGACGTACTCGAGCTTCTCGACGATGTCCGCGACGCACTGCCGCCCGAACTCGACGACGCACAGGACGTCCTCGACCATCGCGACAAGCTGATCGACGACGCGCGTGCGCAAGCCGACAAGACCGTCGGAGACGCCGACGAGGAGGCCCGCGCGCTCCTCGAGAACGCGCGCGCCGACGCCGACCGGATGCTCGCGGACGCGAAGGCGCAGGCCGATCGCATGGTCGGGGAGGCGCGTGCGCACGCCGACGAACTGGTGCAGGACGCGCGGGTCGAAGCGGACGATCTCATCACCGACGGCAAGCAGCAGTACGAACTTCTCACCGGCAGGGCACGCGCCGACGCCGAACGTCTGGCCGAGGCCGGGCAGGCCTCGTACGAGCGGTCGGTGGCCGACGGTGAGGCGGAGAAGGCACGCTTGGTGTCGCAGACCGAAGTGGTGCAGGCCGCGCACGCGGAGTCGGCCCGGGTCATCGACTCCGCCCACGCCGAGTCGGACCGGTTGCGCACCGAATGCGACGAATACATCGACAGCAAGCTCGCGGAGTTCGAGGAACTCCTCGGAGGCACGCTGCGGTCGGTAGGCCGCGGACGTCAGCAGTTGCGTACCTCCGGCGTTCCCGACTACGCGGAAGCCGATCATCGCGCTGTACGCCGGCGCTGACCGACGCAGCGAGCCGGAGTATCCGACGGTTTCCTGCCGGGGGCGTGATCGCGTATTATAGAACGGTTGCCCAATCACTTGGCAGTGCCGTCTATCCGAAAGTGAGTTTTCGTGTCCTCCCGCCATACCAACGCGTCTCGTCGCGATCGAGAGGGCGGTCTGGTTCTGGATACGCTCTCCCTGGGCAGGCGCCCAGGCTCCATGCGTACGGTAGAGCGCGTCGTTCCGTCTCCCTCTCGGATCGGGCTCGATCTGATCGCGATCGAGCCAGGAACCGATATCGCACTCGATCTTCGGATGGAGGCGGTGTCCGAAGGTGTTCTGGTCACGGGTACAGTTCGATCCGAGGCTGTCGGTGAGTGCTCGCGTTGTCTCGAGCAGTTCACCGAACCTGTCGATCTGTTTCTCACCGAGTTGTTCGCCTACCCGAACAGCGTCACGGATCAGACTTCCGCCGAAGATGAGGTCTACCGGGTCGAAGACGACCTGATCGACCTCGAACCCGTCCTCGTCGATGCCGTGGGCCTGGAGCTTCCGCTCCAGCCGCTGTGCAGCGACGACTGTGCGGGCTTGTGTCCCGAATGCGGCATTCGCCTGGCGATTGCGGAATCCGGGCACGGGCATGAGATAATGGATCCTCGCTGGGCTGGGTTGGCAGCCAAGTTCGGTGCAGGCTCCGAAAAATCCAGCAGTGAAATCGTCAGCATGAACAACGAGGAGAAGTAGACGTGGCCGTCCCCAAGCGCAGAATGTCGCGTTCCAATACCCGGTCGCGGCGCAGCCAGTGGAACACCACTGCGCCGACGCTCGTTACCTGCCCGAACCGTGGCTGCGGCGAGAAGAAGCTGCCCCACGTGGCGTGCCCGTCGTGCGGTACGTACAACGGCCGTCAGGTGACCGCGCCCGTCTAGTAACGGTATTCACGTGACGAGCAAGTCGACCAATACACCACCCGTGGGCGACGAGGAGCAGTACACACCTCTCCTCGTCGCCCTCGGCGTGACTTTGGAACCCGAATTATTGATCCTGGCGTTGACGCACCGCTCGTACGCGTACGAGAACGGCGGTCTTCCCACCAACGAACGTCTCGAGTTTCTCGGCGACGCGGTCCTCGGACTCGCCGTCACGGAAAAGCTCTATCTGACCCACCCGGACAAGTCCGAGGGTGAGCTCGCGAAGATCCGTGCGAGCGTCGTCAACATGCACGCTCTCGCGGAGGTCGCGCGCAAGCTCGGCCCCGGCGGACTCGGCGCACACCTGCTTCTCGGTAAGGGTGAAGAACTCACCGGAGGCAAGGACAAGGCCAGCATTCTCGCCGACGGCATGGAATCCCTGCTCGGCGCCGTGCATCTGCAGCACGGCATCGACGTGGCCCGCGAGGTGGTACTGCGTCTGTTCAGTGATCTCCTCGAGCGCGGCCCGCGCCTGGGCGCCGGTCTCGACTGGAAGACGAGCCTGCAGGAACTCACTGCGGAGCGGGGCCTCGGTGTTCCGGTGTACGAGATCACCGCGACCGGGCCCGATCACGACAAGGAATTCACCGCCACCGCGATCATCGGCGGTACTCCACTCGGTGTCGGCATAGGCCGGACCAAGAAGGAAGCAGAGCAGAAGGCGGCAGCCACGGCGTGGCAGGCGCTCTCCGATCAGTCCGCCGGCGAGACCGCAGAGACGGACGCTTCTTCCGAGGACGCCTGAGCACGTGCCCGAACTCCCCGAGGTGGAAGTGGTCCGTCGGGGTCTCGAGGCGCACATCCTCGGCGCGACCATCGAGTCCGTTCAGGTTCTGCATCCGCGCGCGGTGCGCCGGCACGAACCGGGACCGCGTGATCTCGCGCTGCAACTGACCGGGCAGCACATCACCGCAGCGGAGCGGCGCGGCAAGTACATGTGGCTCGTGCTCGAGCCCGGCGACATCGCACTCGTCGTACACCTCGGGATGAGCGGTCAGATGCTCGTGCAACCCCCGACGGTGCCCCAGGAGAAGCATTTACGCATCCGGGCGGTCCTCGACAACGGGGCAGAACTGCGCTTCGTCGACCAGCGGACGTTCGGGGGATGGGCGCTCGCGCCGCTCCTCGACGTCGACGGAGCACGCCTCCCGCTGCCGGTCGCGCACATCGCGCGCGACCCCATGGATCCGCGGTTCGACCCTGATGCGGTCGTAAAGGTGTTGCGCGGCAAGCACACCGAGATCAAACGGGCACTGCTCGATCAAACGGTGGTGTCCGGCATCGGGAACATCTACGCCGACGAAGCGCTGTGGCGCGCCAAGATCCACGGCAACCGCCTCACCGACAGCCTGTCCGGACCGAAACTGAAATCGGTCCTCGAGGCAGCGCGAGAGGTGATGGGGGAGGCGCTCGACCAGGGCGGCACCTCGTTCGATGCGTTGTATGTCAACGTGAACGGCGAATCGGGCTACTTCGAGCGGTCGCTCAACGTGTACGGCCAGGAGAACCTGCCGTGCAGGCGGTGCGGGGCTCCCATCCGGCGTGAGAAGTTCATGAACCGCTCCTCGTACAGTTGCCCCAAGTGCCAGCCGCGGCCGCGCGCCGGGCGGTGAGCGGATCCGAGGTCCTGCGTGCGGTCCGTGTCGGCCGCGCATGGCAGGATTCTCCGTATGGCTGACCCGACTCCTGATACCGCGCCCACCGAGTTGTGGGTGGAGCGCACCGGCACCCGTCGCTACACCGGCCGCAGTTCACGCGGCGCCGAAGTGGCCATCGGTTCCGAGGGCGTCGAAGGGGTGTTCACCCCCGGAGAACTGCTCAAGATCGCACTCGCCGCATGCTCGGGGATGAGTTCGGACTTTCCGCTCTCCCGCAGGCTCGGCGACGATTACGACGCCACCATCCGCGTCGCGGGTGCCGCCGATCGTGAGAACGAGGTCTACCCGCACCTGGCCGAGAACCTCGAGGTCGACATGTCCGAACTCGACGCCGATGCGCAGCAACGCCTCATCGCACTCGTCGAGCGTTCCATCGCCAAGGTGTGCACGGTGGGACGCACTCTCGAGCGCGGCACCCAGGTGACGCTGACCATCACCCCGGACGCGTAGGGACATCGTGGCCGAGACACCGCAGCGCCTGACCGCGTGGGTGCACGGACGCGTGCAAGGCGTCGGATTCCGCTGGTGGACGCGGGCGCGCGCACTCGAACTCGGTCTGGTCGGTCACGCCACCAACCACCCCGACGGGCGGGTCCTCGTCATCGCCGAGGGTCCGCTCGCCGACCTGGAACGGCTCCTCGACCTGCTCCGCTCGCCGGGGACGCCGGGCGAGGTCCGGCTCGTCGTCGAGAGCTGGGAACCTGCGCGGGGCGGGCTGACCGGGTTCGTCGAGCGCTGAGTCGCCGGTAAGGTTCTCTCCCATGCACTTGAAGAGTCTGACGCTGAAGGGCTTCAAGTCTTTCGCGTCGTCGACGACTCTGCGCTTCGAGCCCGGTATCACCTGCGTCGTCGGACCGAACGGCTCCGGCAAATCCAACGTCGTCGATGCCCTCACCTGGGTCATGGGGGAGCAGGGCGCCAAAGCGCTGCGCGGCGGCAAGATGCAGGACGTCATCTTCGCGGGCACCGCGGGCAGGCAGGCACTCGGCCGCGCCGAAGTGACCCTCACGATCGACAACGCCGACGGCGCACTGCCCATCGAATACTCCGAAGTCTCCATCACCCGGCGCATGTTCCGCGACGGCGCCGGCGAATACGAGATCAACGGCAGTTCGTGCCGGCTCATGGACGTGCAGGAACTGCTCTCCGACTCCGGCATCGGCCGTGAGATGCACGTCATCGTCGGCCAGGGACGCCTCGCCGCGATCCTCGAGTCGCGCCCGGAAGATCGCCGCGCCTTCATCGAAGAGGCTGCCGGGGTTCTCAAACACCGCCGCCGCAAGGAAAAGGCCGTCCGCAAGCTCGATTCGATGCAGGCCAACCTCGCCCGGCTCACCGACCTCACCGCGGAACTGCGCCGCCAGCTCAAGCCGCTGGGCCGGCAGGCGGAGGTCGCGCGCCGTGCACAGAGCATCCAGGCCGATCTGCGCGACGCGCGGCTGCGGCTCGCCGCCGACGACCTCGTCACCCGCCGCGCCGAACTCGCCGGTCAGGACGAGCAGGAACGCACCATCCGGGAGCGCCTCGACCACATCCTGTCCGCGCTCGACGACGCCAACATCGAACTCGCCCACTTCGAGCAGTCGCTCGCCCAGCTCACCCCGGGCGCCGAGGCCGCGTCGCAGGCCTGGTTCCGGCTGTCGGCGCTCGCCGAACGGGTGTCGGCGACAGTGCGGGTCGCGCAGGAGCGCGCCCGCCACCTTCATAGCGAACCCGAGGACCGCTCAGGGCAGGACCCCGACGAGATGGAGGCCCGCGCCGACCGGATCGCCGCCGAGGAAGCCGAACTCGTCGAAGCCGTCGAGATCGCGCACGGAACGCTCGAGGCCGCGCGGGAACAACTCGCCGCTCAGGAAGAACTCGCAGTTGCCGCCGAACGGGCACACATGGCGGCGGTGCGTGCCATCGCCGACCGACGCGAGGGGCTCGCACGCCTCGCCGGGCAGGTCGACACGTTCCGCACCCGGGCGGACTCCGTCGACTCGGAGATCGCGCGCCTGACCGTCGCGATCGAAGAAGCACGCCTGCGCGGCGTCGAGGCCCAGGCTGAGTTCGAAACCGCGCAACGCAGCATCGCCGACCTCGACGCCGGGGAGATCGACGCGGACGCGCAACACGAACGGGCAGTCGCTGCGCAGCGCCTCGCCGACGCGCGGGTCACCGAACTGCAGGAAGCCGAACGTGCGGCCGGCAAGGAGGTCGCCTCGCTCGAGGCCCGCATCGACGCACTGTCGATGGGACTCGAACGTAAGGACGGCGCTGCCTGGTTGCTCGGCAACGACACCGGAGGAGCACTGCTCGGATCCCTCGCCGAGCGCTTGCGGGTGACACCCGGGTACGAGGCCACGGTCGCGGCCGCGCTCGGACCCGCCGCCGATGCCCTCGCGGTGGCGTCGGTGCGGTCCGCAAACGACGCGGTGGCCGCCCTCGCGGCAGCCGACCAAGGGCGGGTCGCGTTCGTCGCCGCCGACGCGTCCGGCCCCGGCGACGCGGGCGATCCACCGAGCGGCGCGCGCTGGGTCCGGGACGTCGTCGACTGCCCCCCGGACCTACGTGGAGCGCTCGACGCACTGCTTGCCCGCACCGTCGTCGTCGACGATCTCGACGCGGCGGCACACGTGTGTGCCCAGCGCCCCGACCTGCGTGCGGTGACCCGTGGGGGAGATCTCGCCGGTTCCGGCTGGGTGATCGGCGGATCGGATCGTGCACCGAGCACCCTCGAGATCCAGGCCGCGATCGATACGTCGCGCGACGGTCTCGACCGCGCGGTCCGGCGGTCCGAAGAACTCGCGGCGGCGCTCGCCGGCGCGCTCACCGAACAGAAGGATCGCGCCGAGCACGTCGAGCAGACCCTCGCCGCTCTCAACGAGTCGGATGCCGCGATGTCGGCGGTGTACGAGCAGCTGGGGCGGCTCGGGCAGGTGGCGCGAAACGCCCACGCCGAATCGGAACGGCTCGCCGCTCAGCGTTCGGCGGCAGAGAAGGAACGCGACACCGCGCGGGAGAAGCTCGTCGAACTCGAAGAGCGGCTGCGGCTCGCAGAAGACGAACAGTCCGGCACCGGAGACGGCAGCGGCACCGACTCGACCGCGGCCGAGCGTGAGATGACCGCTGCGGCCCTCGCCGAAGTGCGCGCAGTCGAGGTCGAAGCCAGGCTCGCGGCCCGTACGGCCGAGGAACGCGCGGAATCCCTTCGCGGAAAAGCTGATTCTCTTCGTCGCGCCGCCCAGGCCGAACGGGAGGCCCGCGCCCGCGCAGAGCGTGCCCGCCGCAGCCGGCGACAGGCCGCTGCGGTCGCCGCGGCGGTCGCGGAAGCAGGAGGCCGGGTCTCTGCGCATCTCGAGACGGTGGTCGCAGAGGCACTCGCCCACCGCGAGGAACTCACGCGCCTGCGCACCGAATGCACCGAGAAACTGGAACACGCGCGTGCACTCGTGCGGGAACTCACCACGCAGCGCGACCAGCTCACCGACTCCGTTCACCGCGACGAGGTGGCCCGTGCTCAGGCGGCGCTGCGAATCGAGCAGCTCGAGCAGACGATTCTCGAGCAGTACGGCATCGCGCTCGAGGATCTGGTCGCGGAATACGGACCCGATGTGCCGCTGCCTCCGAGCGACGTCGAGATCGCGGAGTACGAGCAAGCTCGTGAGCGGGGGGAGCAGGTGGTCGCGCCTCAACCCATGCCCTACGACCGGACGACCCAGGAGCGGCGAGCCAAGCGCGCCGAGAAGGATCTCACCACGCTGGGCAAGGTCAATCCCCTCGCACTCGAAGAGTTCGCAGCCCTCGAAGAGCGGTACAACTTCCTGGCCACTCAGCTCGAGGACGTCAAGAACGCCCGCAAGGACCTCCTGGCCGTCGTCGACGAAGTGGACGCCCGCATCCTCCAGATCTTCACCGAGGCGTGGGTCGACGTCGAACGCGAGTTCGAGCAGGTGTTCGCGAAGCTGTTTCCCGGCGGTGAAGGCCGGCTGGTGCTCACCGAGCCCGGCAACATGCTCACCACAGGGATCGAGGTCGAGGCCCGGCCGCCGGGCAAGAAGGTCAAGCGGTTGTCGTTGCTGTCCGGTGGCGAGAAGTCGCTGACCGCAGTGGCGATGCTCGTCGCGATCTTCCGGGCCCGGCCGTCCCCGTTCTACGTCATGGACGAGGTCGAGGCCGCACTGGACGACACCAATCTCCGGCGGTTGATCGGACTGTTCGAGCAGTTGCGGGAAAAATCCCAGCTCATCGTGATCACGCACCAGAAGGCCACGATGGAAGTGGCCGACGCGCTCTACGGGGTCAGCATGCGCGGCGACGGCATCACCCGTGTCATCTCCCAGCGCATGCGCGGCCAGAACGTCCCGACACCCGTCCCCGGGCCGGAGGAAGAGGCGCAAGCCTGACAGTATGGGGGCGTGAGTACCGGAGCTTGGATAATCATCGCGGCCGCCCTGGCGGTTGTTCTCGTTGCGCTCGTCGTCGGTCTGACGCTGTACCGGCGCCGACAGGTGTCGCTCCAGGTGAAGGACACGCCTGAGCTCGACGCCGCCGACACCAAGGACCGCTCCGGCGGTTACACGGCGCAGAGCGGGTTCAGTTTCACCCAGGGGCCCACCGCCACGGCGCCGCCGCAGCCTGTCGAGCGGCCGGTGCCCGACAAGGCGCCCGCACCGCCCACGGTGCCGTTGCCGGAGGAGGTCACGGAGGCTCCGGCGCCGCCGACCACGCCGACCCCGCCGAAAACCGGTCCGGCCGAGCCCGCAGCAGCTCCCGAGACCGCTCCCGCACCTGAG